>Ga0214919_10000080_pt1 | contig 148076 bp, 192 predicted proteins | sample LL1503_MetaG_FD_177994 | JGI IMG/M metagenome (GOLD analysis project Ga0214919, IMG submission 177994) | Freshwater microbial communities from Lake Lanier, Atlanta, Georgia, United States - LL-1503 | ecosystem: Environmental > Aquatic > Freshwater > Lake | place: USA: Georgia | collected...
TCATATGGTATGGTTGTAGTGCAACCAGATAAAATCATTGCCATAATTGAAAATACTATCTTACGCATTAGAACTTGAAACTCCCTATTGGAACTGTGACATCAGTGCGATTACCACTTGCATCAATGACAGTTAATGTAATTGTTTGATTAACACTGTCTTTTAACCATGTTAAAGTGCTACCTTCAAACTGCATTGTGCCAGTAGTTGCCCCATCAGCAAACATAGCATTACTTAATTGCAAACTAAGTTGTGCATAGATGCGGCTTTCCAGATTGTTGAGAAACTTATTTAAATTTGTGTTATTTGCCTTTGATTCAGCCGCTTCTTTTTCTGCTTTTATTGCTGCTTCACGTGCTTGACGACGAACAAATTCTTCATTTTCAATTGTCAGCGCATGACTGCTATAACCTTCACCACTAAATTCAGGATTTTTAAAACCAAAAACCATCTCACTTGCAAACACAGGTGTAGCAAACATCATTCCAGTGATGAAAAAAGGCACAATTTTACTCATATTAATCCTCTATTTTATTTATATAGAGGATTTTTTAATAATATTATGATAATTTCTTTATAGGTCTGCGAAATTCAACTATTGATGCAACAGGGTATGCACTTATGTTAACACTTGCATCTTGGTTACCACCAAGTAGTTGAACATACTTTATACCATTATCAAATGTCCAACCATAAAAGAAAGCGACATGACGACCACTTCCACCGCTACGGCGTAATAAAACAATATCACCTGGTTTTGGTTCTTTTACACGTAACCCATAATTGTGATAACTTGCAGCACTTAAGTTGCCAGTTGAATCATAACCTGCACGTTCTAATACATAGTTTATAAAACCAGCACACCAAGGAACTTTTACAGGATCAATATCTAAAATTGCTTGTAATTCTTTGCGATTCTTTTTTGCATCATAACCATTATAATTCATGGCTATTTGCATTATATCACCACGGGTTTCACCAATGTGAAATCCATCGGCACCCCAACTAAATGGAACAGTTAATTCAAAAGCATTTGCGTTATTGAAAGGTATTAGACAAATACCAATAATTGCTAATATTCTTTTCATCATATATTTATTTTGTATTAAATGCTGAGGAGCCAGGGATCGAACCTGGAATCTCTTGAGTCAAAGTCAAGCGTGTTGCCAGTTCCACCACTCCCCATTGCATAATCTAATTTAGCAGATTTTTTATACAAGTCAATTAAAATTATTGACCTGTCAAGAATATTCCTATATATTATTAAAATATACGGAGATAATATGTCAAAACGTGTTCTCATTACTGGTGGTGCTGGATTTATTGCACACCATGTTATTAATCACATTCTAAAAACAACTGACTGGGAGATTGTTAGCCTTGATAGGTTAGATTTCAGCGGTAATTTAAATAGATTGCACGATATGATGCAAGATCATAGTGCAGAAACCCAAAAGCGTGTAAAGGTGGTATACCATGATCTCAAAGCTGAAATCAATCCGCTTACACGCAGTCGTATCGGTAATGTTGACTACATCCTACATTTGGCTGCTGGCAGTCATGTTGATCGCAGCATCGATTATCCTATGGAGTTCGTCTTGGATAATGTTGTTGGAACTTGCAATATATTGGAGTTTGCTCGTTGTGTTGAAAATCTGGAAAGATTTGTCTATTTCTCCACTGATGAAGTCTTTGGGCCAGCACCTCATGGTGTCTTTTACAAAGAGTATGACAGATATAATAGCGGCAATCCGTATAGTGCTACAAAAGCTGGTGGTGAAGAATTAGCGGTATGCTATGAGAACACTTACAAGCTACCAGTTTATGTCACACATACAATGAATGTGTTTGGTGAACGTCAGCATCCTGAAAAATATATTCCAATGTGTATTCGTAAGACACGTGATGGACAAAGTATTACAGTTCATAGTGATTCTACTAAGACAATTCCAGGTAGCCGTCACTATATTCATGCACAAGATGTTGCAGAAGCATTAATGTTTATTCTTGGACTAAAAGATTTTGTAATGCCACCAGAATTTGGTGGTGCAAAATGTCCAAAGTTTAACATTGTTGGTAAACAAGAAATCAACAATCTTGAACTTGCACAGATTATTGCTGATAGTCAAGGTAAGCCACTTAACTATGAAATGGTTGACTTCCATAGTTCACGACCAGGTCATGATTTACGTTATTCATTAAGTGGTGATTTTATGCGTAGTCTTGGTTGGGAACCAAAAATTGATTTAACAGAACGTATTAAACAAGTTGTTGATTGGACACTGCAACGTCCAGATTGGTTAGATGTACAATGAGTAAGAAAGTAGAAAAGAAATATGGTGTATTCATCACCAGTGCAATTAATGCAAAGTTTTCACTTTATAGTCCAGAAGAACGACTAGAACAAACACTTGAAACTATTGCAAGTGTTCGTGAACGTATTCCAAATGCTGTTATTTGTTTAACAGATTGTGGTATTCCTGGCTTGACTGATGAACAAATTGAATTGCTTACAAAAGACGTAGATCATTTTATTGATTTTAGTCTTGATGATAATGTTGTGGAAATTCATAAAAATGTTCAAGTTCAGGATATTGTAAAAAATCTTACTGAAATGTGTGTGGTCCGTAGTTTCTTTACCTACGCACTTGAAGAAGGTTGGTTTGATGGTTGCGACCGTATTTTTAAAGTAAGTGGTCGTTATACACTCACTGACCGCTTTAATACTAAAGATTATGAAAATGATATAATTGGTGACAAATATGTTGTAAGCAAACGTATGTTAAGCCAATTTGCTCACGGTATCACTGGCATTGACCAACAGTATATGTTACGTGTTTATAGCTTTGGTGCAAACCGTCAACGTGAATTTTTAATGCTTCTTGAAGATATGATTAACCATATGCAAGAACGTGTAAGCGTTGGTGGATATATTGATATTGAGCATCTTTGGAACAAATTCTTGCCCAAAGATGCTATTATTGAATTTGATCGCACTGGTGTTCGTGGTCACGTAGCACCAAACGGAACATTTATTGAAAATTAAGCCTGTTTAGGATATATTTTTTCGATATCATATTCACGCAAATCAAGCAGTTTTGATGTACCATCAGTGGTAACAATAGCAACGCCAAGACCACTTTCTTGGCGTACATCAGGATAAGTCACTGCACTTACATAATCAGCATAATCAGTATTAGCAATAATACGCTTAATATGATTAAGAATTTTAAGATGTTTGAATTTATTTGAACAATCGATAACTTCGGACATTATGCAGCCTCTACGACATGACGACAGTTGCGACGAAATTGAAAACCACTGCAAGTGCAAGATTTATACTTACCATCAATGGTAACAAGATATGTGTTGCCTTTGCTACCACTAACTTTAATCGTGCGTTTTGCAACAGGTTCAGCAACAAACTTTTGTTCAACAAGTTCATTGTCAATTTTAGTAATATGCTCACGTGCGATGATACGAACAGGAAATTGGCGATCACCCGTTGATAATGCAAGAGCAGGATAATCTACCCATTTAGGAACTGGCATTTCCTCACCACTATAAACAATTTGGGTTTTACGACCATAAAGGTTATTTTGGACTGTGACGTTCATATCTCACCTATCAAGCCGCTTGACGTTTTTCTTGCATCATTTCGGCAAGAATAAACTTGGCGATATTCATCTGTTTGCGGATGCGTTCTTTGGTATCGACGCCGTAGTTCTGCATTTCTTGGCAATCGCTCAAAATACCCATAACAACCATTTCCATACCTGACAACTTGGCGGTAATACTATTGATATATTGGTTACGGATATCGGCTTTGGACATACCAAACATCTGGAAATCTGTGTCAGTCATGTTGTTTCTCCATCAACAATCTATGACTTATAATATCATATATTTGGGGGTTGTCAAGCAAAAAAAGCACCGTAAAAAACGGTGCTTTTTCAATGGGTTAGCAATTATATAATATATTATTTCTTATAAGTTGCCTTGGTAGCTTCAAAATACTGCTTAACTTCCTCTGCGGTCAAGGCTCTGTTATAGACAGTTACCATACCAACAGAACCAGTTAAACTTTCGTTAAACTTTGCTTCTGTATTAGTAGTTACTGGTTGACGACCAATATAGAATAAGTCTGGTATTGTATTAAGTTGTGTTCTTGGAACCCAAGACTGTTTAGTTTCACCATCGTCAATATAAATTGTGTTGGTTGTGCCATCAAATGTAGCAACCATCAATATCCATTGATCAACAAATGCTGTTGACATTTCTTGTTTTTGGTAGTTATTAGTTCCTACTTGAGGATCTGTAAATGAAGTCCAGCCATCATAGTTACCATTGTATAGCATTGGACGAGCATCCCAAGTACTACCTAATGAGTATAGATAACCTGATTCATTACGTCCAAAACCAAGAACATACTGACTAACAATTTTACCGTATCCAGGAATAACTGATTGTCCAAATGGTTTAAACTTTACCCATGTTGCAAATGTACGAGGTTTTTTAGCATTTAACTGATAACCTAATTGTTGTGTTCCGTTAGGATCACTCATTTTAGCAAAGTCAGCTGCACTCATACCAGGTATACTGGTAACATGCTTCTTTGTATCAATTTTAAATGCATTATGATTAACAACGTCAAAATTGAAACATTTATTTACTGCATCATAAGTTGGAGTGTTTGTCGGTGCTACAGGAACAGCATCCAAACCACGACCTGTTTGATCAATCCAATTACCAGTGCCATTATATTTTGAACCATCAAGATGTAAAAATGGGTCTTTTGGTATTTCTACTTTAGGAACAAATGTGCAATAATCACTCAAAATTGTTCCAACTGCACATAATTTTGCTTTTATATCGTTTATTTCAGCTTGTAATGAATCTAATGTAGGTGCTGCCATCTATGTCTCCTTTTGAGTGTGAAATACGCTGCACCAATATTTACCTAAATGACACTTCATAAAAACGTCAAAGAAAAAGACCGCCGAAGCGGTCTTCTAATTACTTTGCTTTTTTAGCCTTGGGCTTTTTAGGCTTTTCGGCGGTTTCTGCCGCCTTTTTTGGCTTTGCAACACGTAGTTTTTTAGTTGTTGCTTCTGGTTCCGTTGTAATAATTGGGGTGCCAGCGGTTACAACTACTGGTGCAACTTCAACACGGTTTGGGTTCTTATCGCTAATAGCCCATTCAGCATCACTTAACTTATGCAATCCAACACAGTAACCAGTTGAACTGCGACCACAACCACACTTTGGTGGTTCCTTCTTTGCTGCTTGCTCAACAATTTCATCAACTTTTAAAGTTTCAGATTGTTCAGACGCATCATCTTTGTGACTTAAGAGTTTGTAAATTAATGCAACTCCTGCAGCCACTACTAGTAGAACGAGAATAGTTCCCATTGATATCTCCTTGGTATTACTATTTACGTTCTACAGTATGCCACAAAACAAAAAACATGTCAAGTATTATTTGTAGCTTGGAGTATAATACTTAAATGCTTCTTTCCAGAAAGTGCTGTAAAGGTCATTGCTAACCTGTTCTTGCATCTTCTTGAAATGCTTACCACTATAAATCTGGTCAGCAGTCTTTTGCATTTCGCTTGCGATAGTGCCAGCTGCTGATGATGTTGCCTTTACTGCTTCTTTTGTATAAGTTGTTTGAGCATCAATAAATTCATTCATAGTTTTTGACACATTGTCACTATAAACAAACATCTTTACCCAATCTTTCTTTGCTTTTTGTACTGTATCAATAAATTCATCTGCATTGTTAAACATTTCTTTATCCTTTTCTATGTTGTAAAGCGTATCCGCTTCTTCATTTGTGTAAGGCCACATTTTTACTTCCTTATTGCACTGCATATATTTATACTGCAGTGCAACAATTATGTCAATATATTATTTTAGAAAAGATCAATATTTTCCCAAGGCAATCCATCCTTACCAAAATGTCCATAGTTTGTAGTAGAACTATAGATAGGACGGAATAGATCAAACTTGTTAATGATACCAAGTGGTGTTAGGTCAACATTATCACGTATCCATTTTGTCAACCCACGACTATCGCCATTACTTTCAACATAGAAACTCATTGGCTGTTCAAGACCAATAGCATAAGATACCTGAACTGTTGCCCAATCTGCACGACCACTTGCTACAATGTTCTTGGCAAGATAACGCATCATATAAGCAGCAGACCTGTCTACCTTTGTAGGGTCTTTGCCACTAAAAGCACCACCACCATGTGGAGCATAGCCACCGTAAGTATCAACAATAATCTTACGACCAGTTAAACCAGTGTCACCGTCTGGTCCACCAATAACAAATCGTCCAGTAGGATTGATATGAAACTCTGTGCGAGTATCAACCAAACGGTCAGGAAGCACACTACGAATAAGTTGTTCTACTCGTGTGCGAACCGTATACATATCAGTGTCTTCACTGTGCTGTGTAGAGCAAACTACCTTGTCAATGCGGAATGGATTGCTATCATCATTATATTCAACAGTAATCTGGCTTTTAGCATCTGGACCAAGCCAATCACGACCACTCTTACGATGCTCTGTTAAAGCCTTTACGACTTCATGACTATAATGAATAGCACTTGGCATAAAGTTTGGTGTTTCATTAGAAGCATAACCAAACATTAATCCTTGGTCACCAGCACCAAATGTATCGGTGCCAAGTGCAATATCAGCACTTTGTCCATGCATTAGGTTGAGAACTTCAACTGTACGCCAATCAAATCCACTTTGCTCATAACCAATGTTTCTAATGGTATTGATAACGGTTGCCTCAACCAAGTGACGGTCAAGTTCACCTTTGTATTCACCTGCAATAACTACCTTATTGGTAGTAACAAGTGTTTCACACGCACAACGATAAGATTTATCCTGTGGTGCCATCATCAAATCCAAAACCGCATCACTGATTGCATCAGCAACTTTATCTGGATGTCCTTCACTTACGCTTTCACTTGTAAAAAGATAACTCATTTTGTATTTTTCCTTTTTAATACTATTTTCCGTATTTGTGGTCTAATTCTTTATAAAAACTTTTACGTAATCTAATGATAGGTTCTGGTTCTTTTATATTTTTTTTATTAGCAGAACCTTTTCCACCGTCTGTGTAATTTTCTAATATTCCTGTATTGTTGTCTAACCTACCATAATGTTTTATCAATGATTTTTCTATTTCATATGCTTCATCTTCCGACAAATCATCAATGATAATATTAATTCTATCGTTGTAGCGAGGAACTAAAATGTCATCATGCTTACGAAAGGCACGATTTCCTTTTCCTTTTCCAATGTAATAAGGAGTTCCATCTTCACGAAGATATTCGTAAACATAATATCTCCTATATACATTTCCTGTTGCTGTGTGTGTTCTAAAAGATTTACGCATTTGTTAATTCTTGAAATAATTTAGTGCTTGCAAGGTTCTTGGCTTTACTTTCTACTTGGATATCAAAGTTTTCCCAAAACTCTGCAACATATTGGTTGACAGCAGTGTTCCACATGAAATCACTGTGAGCACGAAGTTTTTGTTTCTTGTGTCCACTTTCAAGTAGTGTTGTCATGGCAGGACGAACGCTATTGTCATGACCAACAAGAATAGACTCACTGCTGACGCTATAATGCATAGTTGGGCGCACACCACGCCAACTGTCAATAACACGCTTGATTTTGTCATCAGTAGGTTCAATATACTCTCCCGTTTTAACCCAATGATGGTGACAATCAAAAACAGTAGGAATGATATCTGCAAGAGATAAAGTGTCATCCAAACCATAACTATTCTCCTCGTTTTCTATTGTGACGAGGTTTCTGGCTTCTGTTGAAAGTTGGTTCCAAATGGCTCTAATACCGTCTGGACCTTTGCGACCCGATATATGGACATTAATTTTAAAACCATGGTCGTGAAAGCTGTTCCCGTAACCCATCCATCTAGCCAAATCAGTATGATACTCAAATTCACGGATTGAGTTGGCAACAATAGTTTCGTTATCACTAGCCAAAACGCAAAACTGACCAGGATGAAAACTAACCCGTATATCAAGCATACGAGCGGTCTCACCAATAGCAGCGCATTTTTTGGCAATGGCTTCTTTAACATCTGGTAACTGATAATAATAAGAGTAAGTTGGCTCAGTATAAACTGGAAACATATCACTAGATAGCCTAACCATGCGTTGTCGGGGGTCCAAAGTTCCAACACGTTTGACCAATTCAAGTGTAGCATTTGTATTGTGCTCCATAATATCCCACAACCGCTGTTCGGCAACGGCACGTTCTTGGCGGTTAAGCCAAGCGACTGTGGTTGTTCTATTGTTAAGTTTTAGGGCTTCATCCTTGGGCTTGAAACCATCCATTTGACGTGGAAAGTCAAGCCATTTGCAGCAAAAACCGATACGTTTGTGTGTCATATTACTACTATACCACAGTTTTTTATAGTGTCAAGCAAATAATTCAGGGAAAAGTAAAGAAATATGAAAATTTTGATCAGTATTAATATACGTTTTAATATGCGGAATTATATTATTTGCAATAATTTCATGTCCATTTGGACTAAAATGGTTCAATCGTAAATCATTGTGTTCCATTGATTTATTATATGTTTTAATATGATCTGTTTTACTACATTGTATAAGACCACCATTTGTTAAAAACCACAATCCATAGTTTTTTTCTACAAAATCATGCTCAAAACATGGAATATTAATTAATTTAATATTTTTATCTCTACAAATTTCTTGTATATCTTTTATAATAAAATTATGCATCACTGATGAATATTCAGAATCATATAAAAATTCATAATAATTATTAACTATTTTTATAAAATCTGTTTTTTTGTTTAAAATATCATATTTTAAATTATTTGAAAAACTAGGTTTAATAGGAATAGTCGGGTTATATAATCTTGCATGTTCAGTATGACAAATTAAAATTACGTCTGGAAGATTATTAGAGTTAATAATTATTTTAAACTCTTTATATATTCGAAACTCACTGTGACCAGGAAATCCAGATTGATGTATAAGTTTTAAATTTAAAGTTTCAACCAAAGTTTGAATCCAAGTATCTTTATAGGTATATGTAAAACTATCACCAATAATAGCAATACGCATTAGAACACCTTTACACTATTCAACTGACTAAATTGTTGTGCATCCACCCAAGTATTCACCAATGGTTCACCCTTGATATTCAAGCTAGTGTTTAGCAACATTGGACAACGAGTTCTACTATACCATGCTTCCAATATTTTATACATAATACTTGGAGTAGGTTGTTCTATTGTTAAGTTTCAATGCTTCATCCTTGGGTTTAAACCCATCCATTTGACGTGGAAGATCAAGCCATTTGCAGCAAAAACCGATACGTTTGTGTGTCATATTACCACTATAACATAGTTTTTTACAGTGTCAAGAGAAAATTTCAGGGTATAAACTAACAATATGGAATTGTTGGTCAGTATTGATATAATTTCTTATATGGGGAATTATATTATTTGCTATTATTTCATGTCCACGGGGACTAAAATGATTTAATCGTTTATCATTAGTTTTATAATCCCAAGTAGGATCATCTGCTTTGCTACAAATCATTAATCCACCAGGTGCAAGAACCCACAAACCATAATCTTTATCTAAAAAATCATGCTCGAAACAAGGTATATTAATCATTTTAATATTTCTTAATTTACATTGTTCTTGCATATCTTTGACTAATAATCTTTGAATAGTTTTAGCAAATTCAATATCAGCCAATCCTTCATTATACAATCTTGTAAATTCAGTATGGCATACTATTATAACATCTGGTTGTGGGACTAAAGTTTTAATAAAATTATCATAAATTTTATACTGACTTTGACCTCTAAATCCATAACAACTTATCATTTCAAGATTAAGTTCATTACATACTCGTTCTATCCAAGTGTTTTTGTAACTGTATGTAAAACTATCACCTGTAATTAAAATTCGCATTAAAATATCCGCACATTATTTAATTTACTAAATCGTTCAGCATCAGCCCAAGTGTTGACTAGCGGTTCACCCTTGACATTTAAACTTGTGTTTAATAATATTGGACAACCTGTTCGCTCATACCACGCTTCTAATATTTTTCTTGTAATACTTGGTGAATTTTTTGGCATTGTTTGTAATCTACTAGTTCCATCAACATGACATATTGCTTGTAAATTTTCTTTGTCTAAACAAGGGTCTGCATACTGCATGTAATTGTGATTATTTGGGTTTGCCCAAAAATATTTTTTATAATGTTCGGACAATATAATAGGAGCAAAAGGACGAAATGCCTCACGTTTTTTAATCATATTCACACGGTCTTTGACATTATTGCCACGTGGGTCTGCTAACAAACTACGATTGCCTAATGCACGTGGTCCCCATTCTGCACGACCATTAGCAATACCAATTACTTTACCTGCTTCTATTGCATCAACTACTGATTTTATATTAACATTACGTTGAATATTATAACCTAAAAATGCATGTTGAAAATTTAATTGTTCACGATTATGCCAAGCAATAGAACCTAAACTTAAACCACTGTCACCTGGATTTGGTGGCACCCATATTTTATTCCATTTAGTAGTATGACTTATATAACCATTTGCTACACAATTCAATGCACAACCACCAACTAATACAAGATTTTTACTTTTTATTTTAGTTGATGCGTAATTTAAAATATTATTCAAATAATTCTCATAAATCCATTGTGCACTTGCCGCAATGTCTACATCACGCCAACGATTTTTTGGTGGTAGTGTCCACCACTTCATACCACGATGTAAGTTATGTCGTAGTTGGACATAAGGTGTATTCCAATTAACAAAAAATTCTTCTAACAATTCCTTTGTATGTTTAGGTTCGCCAAATGCCGCCATACCCATAACAATGTATTCTTCTTCATTTGATTTATAACCCAGATAATCTGTTATTGCACTATAAAACAAACCAATACTATCTGGATAGTAAGAACTATAAACTTTTTTTAAATCTTTATCTTCTGCACTCCAAATGGTAGTGCACTCATATTCACCAATTGCATCAATTACAACCACAGCCGCATCACTAAACCCACTAGTATAATAACCCATAGCAGCATGTGCACCGTGATGTGGCACAGTTTTTATTGGAAGATGATCTAATTTGTATTTTTTAAGATATGACTTTACACCACGAAATAATGGTCTTTCACCACTTAAAATATTACGTAAACTATGTTTCCATGGTTCTTCATACCAGTAAATTTGTGTTGGTTCACCATATGAAAAACAATCTTCTAATAATTCTACATTTAGATTAGAATCATTTTTTATACGACTATAACGCTCTGCATGACCTGCAAATAATATATCATTTTCTTTGACAAGGGCTACACTTGCATCATGATTATTAGCGTTAATACCTAAAAACATTTTAATATATGAACGGGTCTCGTTTTCTTAATTCTTTAAGTAATTTTTTACGTTTGTGAGTATAATATAATTCTTCAACGTAATTAACAATCCATTTCCATAATTTCTTCATAGAATTTTGCTCCAATTACTTTGACCTACACATTTATATATGGCACTGCCATCACGAACTATTGCCAACTCATTTGGTTCACCAACACGTTCTGGAATACGATCAACGATATTAATCAACAATCCACAGAATCTTATAGGACCATTAATTTCAACAGTTTTATCTGTTTTAAGCACAATTTGATTTAAATTGTTACTACCTAACGTAACGTCATTACCACGAGTGCTACCAACAAACATATTTTTTTGCGCATATTTTAATATGCTTAATTCACTATCTTCATCCCAAACACTTAATACACCAGCAGTTTCTTCTGTATTAATTCCAACTCTACCCATATTAACTGTAAGAGTTTCACCAATAAGTGCTTGACCAGTAACAACTAATTCTTGTAGATTTCCTACCTTACGTAGGTTACTATTAATAATATGTGGACCAATTGAATTGTTACCTAATACATGTCTATCACCATCAACAATATTACGGTTTGCAATGTTAATATTTTGACTATTAACATTTTCTATATTCTGTGTACTTGTAGTGTGGCTTACTTGTTGGATATAACGTTGTAAACCTGGACTTTCTAAAATATTACCATTAACAACTATATCTCCATCAATAGTAACATTTTTCAAAAATGCATTATCTTCTATCAATAAGTTTTCGGCAGTGATATTATTTGTTGTAATGATACCATCATCTGTAATTTCTAATTGTAACTTACTTGAACTATCTTTGATACCGCTGCTTGTAAAGTTTCTGTAGATACCATTATTAATCCAATTAGCATTAAATTCATTACCATCCATACGTATACTTTCAAATGAAATACTACGTGGAGGAAAATTATAATTGCTTGCGGCACGATTTACTTCATTTTGAACACTACTTACGATAATACGATTTAAATCACTGCCTTGTAAATGTTCAGCTATCTGTTTACTACCAATGTCTATAAGTTGATCAAGAATAATGCCTTTGACAAGTTGTGTAACTTCATCTGCAAAATCACGTTTAGTTGTGATTTCATTATAAACCCTACCAGTAAGATTAATAACAACATTATTAATTTGTTTTTGTAGCGTGTCAGCGATTACTGCAGACAAATCAGTGTTTTGTAGATACGTTTCTACGTTATTACGCACACTCTGTGCGATTGCTTCTTGAATATTAATGTCAACCAATTGGCTTCCTTAAAACTTTACAGTTATAATATGTTCATAATTTCTTTTAAAAAAACCACGATATAACATGTTCTTTTGTATAACATAATCGCTTCCACCAAGGTCGCTGCTGTATTTTGCAAGTTGCTTGAAATACATTGTGCGGCGTTCTACTGGACCGATAACTGTTAAATCACGGTTATTTTCTATAAAGTATATATGATTTTGCCAATTCTGTTTATTATTTTTGTCTACTTGACTTTGTTCAAGTATAATTGTATCACCATAAACACCGCTATCAACATGATTACGTTTATGTGGTGCATTGTTTTTATAATCTTGTAAACTAGTTACAAGATAGCCATTAGTAACCTTTTGTATGTCACTTAAAAGATTACGTTGGTCATTTTCTGTGGTAGCAAATGTAAAATATTCATCCAATGCTATTGTAATATCTGCGTCACCTTTAATTTGTGCAATATGGTCAATAAATGTGCTACTGCTTTGATAAGCATATTTTACACTTTGGTCGCCAACAACAAAGCAATCATAGTGTTGTTCTAAAAGCAAAACAATAGGATTAAAATGAGTAAAGAGTAGGGTTTTTGGTTGAATTTGCAATCCACCAAATAGTTTTTGTAGTATTTCAACTTTTGCTTGTGCTTGTTCTAACCAACGGGTCGGATCTGCTACTGGTTGCAATTTTAACCAATAATCACCTGAAATCATTAAAGCCCACCTTTACCTAACATAATATTTAGGTAAAAGTGGGCTATTTCTTACTTGATGAGCAAGCCAAGTTCCTTTAGGTCTTCATAAAGGATATGATCGTTAGGAATGGTTTCAGTTTTACCATCTTTAACATTCTTGACAATCTTCTCAATATCGGTTGCAGTCATTTCTGTGCAACGCTTGATAGCTGCACGAACTTTGCCCCACTCAACAGTTCCACGATAACCCATGATCAACATTGTCATATACTCTCTCTGTTATATTATTTTACCAATATACTATATATGTTTTTTTTTGTCAAGTAGTTTTTAACGGGTGGGATGCTATTCCCACGATGGTTTTAGGATGGCCAAATTTTGGGGTTTCAATTGCCTGACGCAATCACCATTACCTTCACAGGTCTCTCACCTGTCCAGCCCACTGATATAGGTCTGCAGTCCGCACAAATGGATTCTAGTTATACTCGCTCCAACCTTTACGCACAGCCGTGCCGCCGTTAAAATCTTTTACGTCCATAATGATTTACGAAGTTTAACAATGCGTGTCAGCATTTCTGTTTCTTCTTCATCATACTGTTTTTCAATTTCTATTAAACGCTTATGTGCAATTTCACCACGCTCACGTTCTTCATCTGTTTTTTCTTTGGAAAAAAATCCATCACCATTTGCATGTAACAAGTCGCAATGTTCACTCCAACCACTAACATCCATAGGATCTGGACGGTTAGGGAAATTCTTGCACCAATTATATAATTCTTCAATTTCTATTGCACTAATTGCTTGATGTGTTAGTTGTCCATGCTTTTCATCGGTTTTATCAACACCCCAACTTTCATCATAAGTTAAACCTTTTTCCCATGCAATATAATCTAAACCTGCTTCTGGACAACGCCCTTTAACAAATTTCCATTTCTTTTTCCAAGTATTTTTCCAAGCAAGTTCAATTTCAACATGATCAATAATAAGTTGACGCATGCCACTTACAAGACGACTATCACTGTCCCACCACTGACCAGGTTTTAAATCCGTTGGCATGATATGTGTGCGATCAATAAAACGATTACGAACATAACGTTTTGGTTTATTCCAAATTTCAGTTATGCTATAAACAACATCATCTAAAAAATTAGGAACTGTTTCAGTTAAAAAGAATCCAAGTGGTTTTGATTTTTTTAATTCATCATCCCACTTTTTCCAACCACCCCATTCAAGAGCAGTTGGTTTTTCAATACCAAACTTTTTACGAATCCAGATGTTTAATGCACAATCCATAAAATAATAGTTTTTCATATCTGCCTCTAAAAAATGGTGCCCAAAGAGAGGATTGAACTCCCGACCTACGCATTACAAGTGCGTTGCACTACCGCTGTGCTATTTGGGCTTTATTCTTTCGGAACAGTATGTCTAACACCATCCCACTTATTACCTACTATATCATTTTTCTGACAAAAGTCAATAATATTTTCATAAAAACTATCAAGTTCACCATTAAATTGTCCCATCAATCCACTGGTGAGTTCCATTGCACGTTGCCAGTTACCACTTTTATATTCACGAATCATATCAATATGCATTTCTTTAAAAAATGGTAGTGTAGCCAATTCATTTACATTGCTTACTTCAACCAATGCGTGTAGTGTAACTGGTTCTTGCAAGCCAGGTTGCATCACAGTATCAAGTTCAAGTATGGTATATTTGTCTGCCATGCTTTTAGCAGTAGCTGCATCAAAAATAATATTCATAATACAATTATATATAATTATTATTGGAAAACAATAAAAAAATGCATTTTGATTTAGTAAGTGACCTACACGAAAATTTCTGGCCACCTGAAAAAAACTTAAAATGGGAAGGTCTTGGAACAAGTTTAGTATGCGTTGTTGCTGGTGATATCAGCAATGATTGGAATTATTCATATGAAAAACTTGTAGAAATCGGTGAACATTATCGCCATGTTATATTTGTTGATGGCAATCATGAACATGGTCATAAGCCTGATTTACACCACCATAATAATGAATTTCAATTACGTATTGCTGAACATAATCATATTACATATTTGCACAAAAGTGTAATTGTATTAGATGATGTTGCATTTGTTGGTTGTAATGGTTGGTGGACATATGATTTTTGTATGCCAGAAGTCACTAACTTTGAATGTTGGGATCACCTTATCAGTGAAGGTTGGAGTGATGATAAGTTAGCAGAAATTATGGCAGTTGCTAAAGTTGAAGCTAAAATGCTGTATACTCAAATAGAAACTTTTAATAATGACCCAAGAATAAATCATATTGTAGTTGTAACGCATACTTCGCCAAAACGTAAGTTTAGATTTATAACTCCTGATATGCATGTTGCACATTATGGTCGTGCAGGTAGTAGTTTGATGCAAACAGTGTTGTTAGCCAATACTAATAAGAAAATTAAAGCATGGTGTTTTGGTCATTGCCATCACGAAATAGATGAAACCATAGATGGTATAAGATATATTTGCCATCCACGTGGTCGCAGTGACGAAGGTATTGGAAATATCTATTTTCCAAAATTAGTTCAATTTTAAGACTCTGGTTCTATCTTAACAGCAAGAGGAAAATTGTTTGTTCTTGCAAGTAGTGTTGTTTCTACTGCTTTGCTTTCAGCAATTTCAAATGGTAATACAGCAACCATTGCACTGCCTTCTTCATGAATTTTTACTGTTAATTCTTGTGCACTATCAAAGTTATGATCAAAGATTTCTTGTAATACTGCGATAACAAAATCAACAGTAGTTACATTATCATTCATAAAAATAACCTTAAACTTTGGTGGTGGAGTAAGGTCTTTTTTAGGTGTAATTTTAATTTTTGTGCGTGTTTGAACGTCTGTTGTCATTTTGCCCATCATTTATATTTACCACAGTGGGCTTTCGCCCACTGTGATTTTATATTACCATAACTATTAAGATTTTGCAATAGCTATTTTACGTGGCTTTTGTTCTTCTGGAATATGAAACTCCAGATTTACAATAAGCAATCCATTTTGCATCTTTGCAGTCTTGACTTCCATATTGTCAGCCAAATTAAATGTACGGACAAACTTGCGACTTGCAATACCACGAAATACGTATTCCGCAGTGGTTTCATTCTTAATTTCACCAGTAATTACAAGTTGATTGTCCTTTAGCGTGATGTCAATATCATCTTCGCTAAATCCACTCGCCGCAATTTCAATTTGGTAGTCAGTATCACTATTGCGGATGATGTTATAAGGTGGATAACTTTGCTGAACTTGCACTGAATTTACACGAAGCATATCATCAAATAGGCGTTCAAAACCAATTGCAGTGCGGTTAAAATGGTCAAAACCATCAAATACTTTAAGTAGATTACTCATTTTGTTTCTCCTTCTAAAAGCGAGTAAATTAGACGACCCAACTTTGGCATCGTCTAATCTTATATAGCATTTTTTTTAAATTTGTCAAGGGGTTTTAGAAAAAATATTATTAATTTGATTATTAACACTTATAAAAGTGCAACGCTTGCTCAATTCTTTAAGACGACGAGCACCAACATAAGTCAACGTGCTACGAACACCACCAAGAACGTCTTGAATAACATCATTTACATCACCACGATAAGGAACTAATACTTCCTTACCTTCGGCTGCACGGTATGTCTTAAGACCACCGCTATGCTTATCATTTGCCGCACGACTGCTCATACCATAGAATTGAACAAACTTACGTTCTTCAATTACATGATTATGTCCATCGTGACTTATTTCATTTGTTTTATAATATTTGGTAATAACATCGCCGCCACCTTGATCACAGCCAGCTAACATTCCACCAAGCATTACGAAGTCAGCACCACCAGCAAAGGCTTTAGCAACATCACCAGGGCAAGTACAGCCGCCATCTGCAATAATATGTCCACCAAGACCGTGAGCAGCATCTGCACATTCGATAACTGCCGAAAGTTGCGGATAGCCTACTCCAGTTTTGATACGAGTAGTGCATACACTACCAGGACCAATACCAACTTTAACAATATCAACGCCACTTAAAATAAGTTCCTCTGTCATTTCTGGAGTAACAACATTACCTGCAATAATAATAACCCCTTGATTTTCTTGACGAAATTTACGAACAAATCCAATAAATCGTTCAGTATAACCATTAGCAACATCAATACATACAATTTTAATATTACCTTCGGGTAATTTACTTTTTACAAGTTTATATTTTTCATAATCTTCATCTTTAATACCAAGACCATATGCCCAATGGTCATTAATCTTATAACCAGTGCGACCAATCCATAGGATAAGTTCTTCTACGGTATAGTTTTTGCGAAGTGCTGTCATTAAACCAAGTTCAGCAAGTGCTTCTGCCATTTCAAATGTACCAACACCATCCATATTCGCCGCAATGATTGGTTTGTTTGACCATTGCATACCACTATTACGAAAGATAAATTTACGGTCAAGACTAACTTCATCACGACTTACCAGTGTGCTACGTTTTGGCACAATTAGAACATCACTAAAATCAAGTTTAGTGTAATTAATAATACGCATTTTTCACCTATTGTTTAACGTGCAATACCAAGATTGCGAAGTTCTTTCAACTTTTTCTGCCAACGTTTTTGTGCACGTGCATTGGCTTTCTTACGTTTCATGCTTGGTTGTTCAAAACGTTCACGTTCACGAAGTGTTTGGAAGATACCATCTTGTTGTAGCATCTTCTTCATCTTGCGAAGTGCTTTATTAACATCATTATTGTGAACTTCTACAAAAAATCCACGTTGTTTAACATTTTCAAGTTCTGGTCTGCTAGACATTATTTTCCTCTTTGATATAATTAGCATGTAGTTGAATAAGCCAAGAATATATATCAAACGTTTCACGATGATTATATTTGGCAATATCATTGGAGCCATATCCCCAACAATTCTTTTGTGCAAGCAAATAACCTTTTAATAATTCTTTATTGCCGCTAAAACGTGTATTAACAAGTGTAGCATAACTGTGTTTGTGTGAATTTAAACACCAAACATCATCATTTTCATTGCTACCATATAAGAATAATGTAATATCAATGTCAAGATTGTTGATAGTATTTGACAGACGTTCTATGTCGCCCCATTCAACATCTACAAGTAGCACCTTGAATCGGTGATCTAAATCAAGATCAGGTGCGGTTACAATTCTACTTTGGTTCATTTACTTAAATTATCTATAGCAACTTGTTCAGTTGGTGTCATATCGTCATATTCAACTTCACGACGACCTAATCTACCTAACTGCCAATTCTGCCAATTCACGTTATCAGTATAGCCAGTATTTTGGTATCTGTCAACTAAAATCCACTCTGAACCATTCCATTTATACAAATTATTTGGTTCACGAACAAGTATAAAAAGTTGACCCATATATGGTTGTGTTGGTAAATTATGTCCAACAATATCATTATCTACATCAAGTAGATATGCTTTGTCACCAATATCATCGCTTTCTGCAAGACGTTTATCTAGTTCACGTTCTGCTTTAAGTTGATTTATTTCATTATTTTTTGCATCAACTTCTTTAATAAGATGATCAAGTGCAACAGTCAAGTCCATAAGTGTTTTGTTATCTGTTTTATCAATTTCTACAATCCTATCAACAGGAACTTCAACTATTTTTTCAACAATAGTTTCCACAGGCACTTCAACAATCTTTTCTACAATCTTTTCAACTTGAACTTCCTTGATAACTTCAACAGGAACTTCAATTCTATCTACTGTAGTGATGTAAACAGGTTTTTCAATCTCAACAATCTTTTCAATAGTTTCAACTGTAGGAATTTCTATAATTTTCTCCACAATTTTGTCACGGAATATTGGAACCGCCTGAACAACTTCACGTTCAATTATTTCTGGTTCACGATTACGAAATGCTTCTAATTCTTCTTCCAATTCACTTACACGTAATATAGCTTCATTATTATAAACTGTTACTATTTTTTCAATAGGCTTTTCAACAACAACTTCTTTAACAATTTCTTTTACAATTTGTTCTGTTTGTGCATCTTGCTCTTTGCGACGATTGCTGATACCCATTGTTGCACCCAAAACCAAGCTGACTGCAAGGGGATCAAACACAGCAACAATAAAAATAATAACCCAACGAACTGCTCGTTCAAGTAATGATTTATCAACATTATCTCCGTATATTAATTGTGCGATATACTTAATTGGTCCAACTTCTGCTTCAACTTTTAATTGCGCTTGGTTAAGTTTAAGTTTTTGTGCGTTTAGATCAGCAATACGCTTATTGGTTTCATCAATAGTTTGGTTAGCCGCAAGACGTTCTTTCTTTTGGCTATCACGCAGTTTTGTTGCTTGGGTGGTGAGTGTTGCTGTGCGGTTGTTATCACGTGTTGCATTGCTTGCGCCACTGTTCAACAGTCCATTTACAGCATCATCCATTTGTTTGATAAGTGCTTGATTATCCTTGATTCTTTGCTGTTCTACTGCAAGATTTTGGTCAATCTGTTCAATAAGCAGAGTATTATCACCTACGCTACTTGTAGTTTCAATGTGTGCACGTGATAGGAATCCAAAGATACCCATACTTGTTACAAACATAAGAACAATAATAGCAAGTGCAAGATACCATTTTACAATAAAGTTTACACGGTTCCAATTCTGGTGTAGCCATACTGTGGTAATAATCTTACCAAACTCTAATACACCACCCATAATGATAATAGGAATTACAGCACCGCTGAATATAGCTGTAAGACCAGCAATACTGTAATATGCCGCCACGCCACTAATGCTGACTGCACTTAAAAGTGCTAAAATATTAAGAAACATATTAAACTTCCACCGTATTTTCTACTACATACCAACCAAGTTTCTTGAAATCTTCACGTATTTCTTCTGTAATTGTGGCTTCACTAACATAAGAAGAATTATCTTCCATGTTACTTACATAATAACGCATGTAATCGCCACTTAAACTACCATCATACAAACTAGCACCAATACCGCCAGCATGTCGCCAACTACAACTCCAATGTTCTGCCGCTAAAATTGTAAGAACCTCTGCCTTGATAAACTCATTGTTGCATAATGCCGCATAAAGATGTTGGCAATATGCATCATTACCACGTGCTTTATTGCGTATATAATCACTATTATACAAATCTTGTTCAAGGTTTGGTTTAGGTTGGTCAGTCATAATACGCTCCATGAATAATTAATCTATCATGGAGCGTATGCAAAGTCAATTAAAAATCAATAGTTAAACCAACCATAACAGTGGCATTGTTATAATTGTTACCATGATTATATCCACCACGCAAGAAAATACTTGTATTGTCAAATACTTTCTTCTTGATAGTAGAACGAACGCCAACAACAACACCATATTGGTCATTATTGGTTACTCTGCCTTCAAAAGATATATCTTCATCCATTTCATAGCGAGTTCCAACATATGGCATAACATGTGTGCTCTTTGAATTAGTAAGACCGTTTGAAAGTAGGCTTGTGCCACTTTCTACAATAGAACCAATTTCACTATTAACAATAGTAGCACCAATCAATGGTCTCCAACCAGCATAAGCAGTTGCTGAATATAAGGTTAGATCACCATATGATATGCGTTGTTCTGATGTTTGAACATAACTTAAACCAAAATCAGAAATGCTATTCTTGGTAGTAACATCAACAATATTTAAGCCAAGAGAACCTTTAATCCATAGTGGTTCCATTTTCTTAAACACATAAGCAGTCGCACTATAGTTGGTTCCGCTCATAGTTGAGTTTAGCGCACTGTTGACTAATTGACCAGCCTGACCAGCAACACCTGCCGTGATATCGTCAACTGTCTTTTGATAGCCAAAGTTTATTCCACTTGCACCAATATTGCCACTCATAGAACCACTTGCATTTACCCAACTACCATCTTTTGTAGTAAGTGGATCAATGATAAATAGATTAACTATATTATAATTAAACAGTGCTTGTGTGCCGCCAACATTAACATCTTTCTTTTTGTTTACAGATGTAGAAGTATAAGAATCAAGTGTTTGGTCTGATGATACAACTTGATATACAGTATTATCAGTTGATGTAGGTGTTCCATATGTCACGCTAATAACATTGCCATTAGCATCTACAGTAGTAGTCGTAGGTGTAACAGTAGTAGTTGTTGTTAGTGGTGTCGTAACCGTAGTTGTTACAGTATATGGATTATCAGTAATTGTAGTTGTATTTTTGTTTACAGTAACTGTATCTCCACCTTTGGTCTTGCTGAATGAAATAAGATCAACAGAAGAAGAAGGCAGATTAGTAGTTGCAGTAGTTGTTACTGCTGTTCCACTGGATGTACTTGTAGTTGGAACATTAACAGTAGTTGCAACACTTTGTAGTGCTGGTTGAGTTGTAGAAACAACGTCAGTGCTTGTTGTTGTAGTTGTTGTTACAGGAGTTCCATTTACAGTTTGGGTTGAGCCATCACTGTATGTGTTTACAGTAACAGGTGTTGTGGTAGTTGTAGTTGTAGTAGGTGTTGTTACAGTAGTTGTAACTGTATAGTATGTTGTGACAACCTGATTACCGTTGGCATCAGTAGATGTAACTGTGCTTGTATTTGTTACAGTTGTAGTAGTAGGCGTTCCAATTGAATTGGATGTAGTCACACTTGGTGTACCTGTTGCTGAACTTACAACAGTAGGTGTAGAAGGAGCACCACCGCCACTTGGATTAGACACACTCATGGTAGAATTATAACCACCGGCTGTTCCACTAGTCGTTCCACCAGTTGCGCTTGGACCACCACCATTTTGGTTGGCTACAAGACCTGTTGTATTACGACCTGGTGTACCAGTATTATCAACGATACAAGCATTGCTGCCACCCCAAGCACCTTGACAAGCACCAAGCGCAGGACTTAATGTCCATCCCTGTGCGTTTGTGCCATTGTAAGGACCAAACTCTGGATTATAAAGTAAGTTGGTTCCGCCATTTAATGTAAGAGTTGGTGCACGGTACCAAGGACCGTAATCACCAGCCCAATAACTTCCGTCAACACCATACATAGATACTTTTGCGTATGCTACAGTAGCACAACTGCCACCGCAGTTTGTTGATGATATAGATAAGGTAGTCCAAGGCACAGCAGGATCGGCTTGTGGGTTGCCACTTAACATCACACCTTGACTATTTGCTGTTCCACTTTGACTTGGCTGTGGTAAGTTATTTGAGTAACTTGTATTGACAGTGTTTATTAATGTATTTGAAGAATTATAAAATTGAATCTTTACGTTAGCAGTATCGCTTTGACCTGCACGACCGCCACCATTGTGTGCTAGGACGCTAAATTCAAAAGTTCCGCCATTTTGCATTGTGCTATCAAAAACAACACTTTGACTAATTGTTGTAGTTACATAGGCTGTTGCTATGCTATTGTAAATATCGGTTGCGTATGAATTAGACGCAAAAAGTGTCATTGCCATACCAAGTATGGTCTTACAAATATTCTTAAACATAATTTTCCTCGATTTGATTTTAATTCATTGAATGTAAATGATAATTGAATCGTTGAAAAATAATGTTATTGAATAGTTGAAAATACTATTGCTTATAGATTGCATGATATTTAGGCGACTATTTCTGTAATAATGTTCCTATAAATATGTTTAAAAGGGAGTTCAACTATGCTTGGTGATAAAACAATACCAGAATTAGCCGTAATCTTTGCTGAAATCGCAAGTGCTGCTTATATTGATAATGACGATACCGTTTACAAAAATCTTGGTTTTACTAAAACAAAGTTTATTGACCATGAAGGTGCGCAAGCATATGTCGCCGCAAGTAAAGATGAAGTCATTGTTGCTTGCCGTGGAACACAACCAACACAACCAAATGATTTATTAGCAGACCTTAATACTATTCCAAAGCGTCATGGCAGTGGTTGGGTGCATCAAGGTTTCCGCACAGAAGCACGTAAAATCATTGATGATGTTTTAGATTGGGCAAAGAAGAATAAAGGCAAAGACATTTACGTAACTGGTCATAGTCTTGGTGCAGCAATTGCACTTTATGTTACACAAGAGTTGGAATATGCTGGTTTTCCACCAAAGTTACTAATGAGTTACGGTCAGCCACGATTAGGCAATGCAGATTATGTAGATGGAATTAAAACAGAACATTATCGTTTTGTAAACTGTAATGATCTTGTAACACACGTTCCACCACGTGCACTGTTATTCAAGCATCATGGCAAACTTTGCTATATCAACTTCTATGGTAATATCCGTCCTGTAACAAGCTGGCAACGTTTTAAGGATCAATTACGTGGTCGTATTCGTGCATGGAAAAAGGGTGAGTTCTTTGATGGTATTCGTGACCATGGTATGGACAAATATATTGCAAAACTAACAAATATTCGTGATACTGGTCAAGACATTGCGTAAGTTATTGATTTCATTGAGTTTTTTAAGTTTAACTGGCTGTGTAAGTGTGGACAGTATGTATAAGTTTATTCCAAGTTTTTGGGATGACAACCAAAGCGCAGCCATTACTAATGTTCGTAACGATATTGCCTATATTAATTGTAGCAAGCCACAACTACAACAAGCACAAAATATTGAGCGTGATGCAAATTGGTTTATACTATACAGCGAAAGCAAAGGTATTACGCAAGGTGATGTTATTGCTGTAGTTAAACCAATTCGTGACACTGCCGTTGAATGGGTAGAACGTACAAAGACAAAAGAACCAAGTGTTGCTTATTGCAAAATAAAGAAAGATATACTTGATAGTCAAGCAGAGGCTGCGGCTAAAGCAGTATTAGGGAGATACTAATGTTAGAAGATTTACAAAAACTACTTAATTGTGGTAAACCTTGGGCTGTAAAACGTGCAAGCATTGCCAATGACTTGATTGAACAATATAAAAGCGGTGATTTAGCCGAAGATGAATATAAAGAATTGATGGCTGATTTAGTTGCCACTGATAAGTTAAATGCGGAAGCAGATGATCTTAATGTTAAGTCCATGCTTATTGGTTGCATTAAAGCCGCAATGAAACTTTAATTAGCATCCGTATAAAACCAGTGGTTGCCTATCTTTTTAATAAACTTAAACCCTTTGTTTTTAAACGGTTTATTATTAAAGTATAGTGCACCACCTGTTGGATCATGCATATAAGCATCATATAATATGTGACCAGCTAAAAGATATAATTCCATATACTTTTCAGGTGTAATCTGCCTATAAGGATAACAAATAAAAGTAAACTGACAATCTTCTTGGCTGCGTTGATTAACAACCTTACAGGCGGTTTTTGGAAACTTGCCACTATTGATACGATTACGAACTACCCAACCAACTGCAACTTGCCCTTCATATCCTTCACCATAGGCTTCATAAAACAAAGCCTGAACTAAACACTCTGTTGGTGATTCCTGATAAACTTTTGGTTTTGGGGGTTGATCTTTAGAAAACGCAGGATAACTCACTGCGATTAAGGCTACCAAAGATATAAAAAGCCGTTTCATTACCTCATAAAAAGTTGCAACCATTTCTGTTTCTAGGCTGGTTGCCCACCCAATGAATTACGCCGCTAGGCGCATTTCAAATGGAGCGTTATCATTCGCTGCATTTACTTTTTTGGTCTATAAAGCGACTAACCTGTTATCTCCAACAATTCCTTCGCCGTCAATCGATTCCCATAACGGGCCCACAGAAATACATCACTTTACTAATGTATTTGTGGTGGACCCGACCAGATTCGAACTGGTGTCTTGCCCAACTATTTCAATTGCTATCAACAATAACAATATTATTTATAGCATCATTGTGGGTTTATGTCAAGGGTTATTTGCTGCTGTTTGCCGCAATGTGGGCAATATAGTTTTTTAGGCTTCCAATCGTCCATTACGGCAATACTAAACCACATTTTACAGAACTCACAGGTAAAATGCCAGATTTTTTCTACATTGGCTTGCATTATTTTATTTTTTCCCAATTATCTAAATTTGACATTATATCATGAAACACACAACCAAAATGTTCGCAATCTCTTGCATACGATTGTTTTTTCCGTGCATCAATTGTAGCATCATTAAATTTTTCTTCATTTACTTTATAAAAATTAAAATTATATTGTTTTGCAGCATATTTTATTGCATCCCAGTTTCTTTCCCAAAATATTTCATTTTCTTCTTCTGAAACTAAAAATTGTTCAAACATAACTTTTTTAAGTTTTTCTCCAATTGTATTATTGTATCTTTCATCAATCAACCATGGAGCAAATATATCATATTTGTAAATTTTTTTGTTAATAAATTCTTTTCGTTTTCTGTATATTGTCATTATAAAAACATTTTTTGGTTTTAACACTGGTATCCATGATTTAAATAAACGATACACTGTTTCTATTCCAGTGCCAGCTTGACCCATATTATAAAAATTACCATTATTAAGTTGTTTGTTTATCTTATATGCATATGTATCTTCTATATTAAGACCTAAACCCTCGGTAATACTACATCCAAAAAACATATTTCCATCTTGGGGATTTTTTATATCAAAATTATCATATGTTCTAAAACCATAATTGTTATATGAATAAGTTATTTTTGTATCAATCCAATTATTTTTCTTTAATATTTCTTCATTTGTTATTAAATTTTTTTTATATCTCTCAATGCAGTCACCTGCAATATAATACGATTTACTATTAGGTTTAGTGTAACTATATGAAAATTTTTCAAAAAAATTGTTATTACTCATTACTTAATTTTTTCCCAATAATCAAAATCGGATATCATATCATGGAATTGTGAACCAAGATGAAAGCAATCTCTTGCGTAATAATCATTCTTTCTGCAAGTTGCCGCCGCTTTAAGAATTTTATATTGTTTAGGAATGTAAACATTACAATCTAATTTAGATATGACATAATGAATAGCATCCCATGTTCTTTCATATGAAATTTCTATTTCTTTCTGTGATGCTAAAAAATCAAAATAAAATTCACGCTTTTGTTTTTGTAATTGCATATCATTAGCAAATTCTTTTATTAATGTAGAAATATGTGTGTCATCTAAATCCCAAGGACCAAAATTATTATCATTATAATTTTCAGAATGTAAAAATTCTCGTCTTGCTTTGTGTAATGAGTAAATGAATATAAAAATATTTTTTGGTAAAACTTTACTTGTCCAAGATTTTAATAGTCGATATACAACTTCTACACCGCCGCCACTTTGACCAAAATTATAAAAAGAACCACCTAATTTTTGATTAATTTGATAAGCCCACGTGTCCTCTATATTAAGTCCAACTCCATCTGTCAAACTACACCCAAAGAACATATTAAAATCTGTGTCATTCTGTATATCATAATCATGGTAAGTTCTAAAACCATAATTGTTATACCAATATTTTATTTCCGTATTAACCCAATTATTTTTTTCTAATAATGAATGTTTGTTTTTTAAATTATATTCAAATAAGTTTTTACTGTCATTGCCTATAAAATTATACAAAGTATGTGGCTTGAATAGCTTGTAACTATTTGAATAATTTTCAAAGAAATTATCTGTCATCATGTTCTTATTGTAGTAGTTTGTCCATCTGGACCAGCACCGCCCCATGGAGCAATTACGTTACGGTCCATACCAGTGTTACTAATTTGTAACAATTGGTCATAAACATTACCCATTTTCTTTAATAAATTACTTAAAACTTTATTACCAAGTAATGTATTACGTAAACCTTCTATATTGCTTGGTGTAAGCTGTGCCAACATTTCTAGCATACCATAAGTCATTTGTTCTGTTGCAAATGGATTGCTATATTTTGTTGTTCCAATATCACCATAAAGAATCTTGTTTACAATGCCTAACATTGTTGTTACAAATAAATCATTATTGCTAAGAATTAAACCACGATTTGTAATTTGTGCAAACTGATTTTGACTACGGTCTAATCCAATAATATACATTTTGTCACCAATAACAAGTATATTATTATCTACTGCTTGTTGTAGTGTAGTTAAACCAATATCTTCCAATACTTTTGGATTTGCTGCATCCCATTGTAAATCATAAAACATTTCATCAGCTTGTGCTGGTAACATTTTACTTGGGTCATAACCCTTACTTATTAACATTTGATTACGCATGTCAGCATATATTTCCTGATTAGTTTGTGGAATATATGTATCAGCTAAGAAATCAGGAACATCTGGTAAATTACCACTATATGTATCAAGATAGAAACCAGTAGGATCACGTAGATACTTACTATGCGGTAGCTTAAATCTCTCAACATCTACACCAAGACTTTGTAATGCTGCGGCGTTACGACCTTGACGCATTGCAGCTTTAATTGCATCACCATAAATGTTATCTTGTGCTACACGTTCAAGATAATCACCTATTTGTCCATACCCATTTTGTTGACCATAATAAGGTAAACCATCTGCAAATACATAGGCACTAATAGGTGTGTTTTGTGTAGGTGCAAAAATATCAACACCCATAGTTGTGCAGTGATGATTTTCTTTAAGTATTTGTGCACAACTTGCGGCATGTGCAGCTTCACTCGCTTGTATTGCTGCTTGGATTGTTGGATTAGTACTTGCTTTTATTACACTTAATTGTGCTTCTATACTTGCTATTTGTGCATTAACTGCATCATCAAGTGTTGTATAAATTGTTCCATTTATATTGATACTATCAGCATTAGCTGGTTGACCACCGCCACCTGCATCACCCGATACATGATATGAACCAGTTAATAATTTATTAAGAACAGTTATACGAGCATTAAGTTCCTGTCCATCAGCAGTTCCCATCAAAATATTATTAGCATTTGTAATAATAGGAAGTGTATTATTATGTACATAACCAGCAGGTGTTCCAATAAAATCTGCCATGGTAAGTTCACCAATACTACCACCACCAAAACCAAATGTTTGATTTAAGGTATCCATTGCGGGTTGATATGTTGGTGTGCTCATTTGACTAATGTGGTTAAGATCAAAACCAGCATCAGTTTTTGCAAGTGCTGTTCCAATTTCATCAAATGTTTTTGCTTTGGTAACACCAAGACTTGTCAAGTGTTGACCTAAATCACCGAATGATTTGCTTGGTCCAGTAGCATGAAGGTCTGGACACATATAACTCATATTAGTTAACTGTCCAAGATTATCTATTTGCTTACCTAAATTAAAATGACTACTAACAGCACCTATTGCAGTAGGATCATTTATACTTGCAAGAATAGATTGAACTTTTGCATCATATTGTGGATTATCAATACCAGCAATAGGAATATTATTTTTTACAAGTTGTGCTGTAAGACCTGTTGTATTTCCTAAACCTGCATTGAGAATTTGTTTTGCAACACGTGCAGGTTGTTGTAATCGCAACATATTTGTTGTATCAAATGTTCCAAGATTTTGTAAATTACTTGCGGCTGCTGGTAGATTACTTGTAAGTGAACTCATACCATAGCTAATAACACCATTGTTATTCACAAAGTTTGCACCCATACCGCCTGGTCCATTAGCACCAAAACGCAGTGCGGCGGCTTCTGCTGCTGCACCAACCATGCTGTTACTAATTCCACTCATTGCATTTGATAGACCCATTGTTTGGACAAAACTTGCACTTGCACCTGCGGCGGCACCTGCAACCATATTTGTTCCCACTCGTTGAATCATACCATTTAATCCACCATTAGCTGCAAATTGTTGAACAGCATTTGGCAAATTTAGAGGATTACGTATTACAGCATTAAGTGGTCCTAAAAATCCACCAACCGCACCACCTAATGCACCGCCTACACCACCACTTATAATTTGTGTAATTTCACGTGGTAATACACCAGTTAAACTTGGTAGTATACCACCACCAATGTTAGATAATTTATCAAACATTCCACCAGATAGTTGATTAATTGGTCCAGCGACTTGCCCAAGAACTTGACTTAATCCACCACCAAGAAGTCCACCTGCTTGACTTAATGCGCTGCCCATAAGTCCAGTGATTCCCGAACCGCCTAATACACTTGTTGCTACTGAAAGTGCAGTATTAATTGCGGCACCAATACCACCAAGTAAACCTGCAGCAGCAACCGCACCAAATATTCCTACACCTGCGCTTGCACAGCCTGCACCTGTTCCAGATGTTGTTTGTAATTGTTGAGAATTAATTTGCTGGCTTGGTCCACCTTTTGTTGCACCACTTGGGGGAGTTCCATCTAAAGCCGCTTGTGCTTCTTGAATTCTTCTTGACACTAATCTTGGATCACTGGTAGTAGTGTTAAGTGCCAAAATTTCTTTATTCATTGCAACTGCACGTTCATCTGGGTCTGAAATTGCAGCAGCCTGTAATACTTTGTTATAACAAGTAGCATTTTGCCCATAGTTGTAAGATAAACTTGTAAGTGCAAACTGTTGGCCAGGTGTTAAATTATCAAAATTACCACCATAACTAGCAACTCTAGTTGACATGGCTGGTCCATCAACATTTTGCAATCGGTAATCTAGTAAATCACTTGCTTGTTGTTCTGTGATAGTATCGCCTGGTTGAACACGTTGATTATTTGGATAATATTCATTTCCATAACCAATAGTCCAGTGAAGAGTACCATCACTAGCTCTAATTTGATAAGCTGCAAGTTTCTTACCTTCAACCGCTTGCATACCAGATTTTGTAAAAGTGTAATCATTATACTGTGTCATGTTAATTCACATTTGTTGGTTTAAAAGTTGGTGGTGTCCATCCGACATTTGCAGAAACATAAACTTCGGCAACGGCGTTTAGTGTTCCTGGTATTGCTATTGGTGCACCAGTTGGAACTAATTTACGCAAACCTTTTGCTTCTCTACGTAAATTAAAATCTTGATTACTTGTTAAATTTTGTGGATATGTTTTTGCTGCATCAATTGGACTACTTGTATTATAATATTGTTTTGCCAAATCATGAGAATCAGTTACACGTGAAATATTTGCACCAATCAATCGTGCCGCAGTATCAGCACTTGTTTGTGGAATTGCTTTTGCAACAGTTGAATGAAAGAATTGTGTATCATCACCCAAAGCTGCATCTTTTAATGCATCACCATTGTATAATGAATCTTTTACATAAGTCAAATCTGTAGAGAATACACCTTGATTTACATCAAAATCCTGAACAACATAATCTAGACCACTTGTAGTAAATGAACTACCCAAAGTATAATTGTTTGTATAACTATTACCAGTTTTTTTATAAATGGTTGCTGGTAAATTTACAGGTATACCAGTTACACTATCACGAATTGGTGGATGATAATTGTTTACTACTGCTACATTTGGTATTAAACCGCTTTGTGCCCAACGAAACATCTGGCTGTTTATTGTATATAAACCAACAACTGTATTTGGTATATCTGGTGCACTTTGTGGTCCATAACCTTCATAATTAAAAAATGATGCATTAGTTGTGCCAGTAAAATATTGTATGTTACTAACGTTAGCTACACTATTTGCATTTAAATACAAACTTGTATTGCTTATAATATATTCTACACGCCCAAGATAAATGTTGCTATATGAAGTTGTTGTAGAATTTGAAACCAAACTATTTACATTTGTAACATAAAGTGTATCACCATAATTTAATTCTGTAATAAAGTGTGTGCTGTTTCCAGTAATGATTGCGCTGTTTACATTTGCAGTTATATTACCAGTTGTTCTATATACAAATGCTGGAACATTTGCATACATTGATTTGTAATGAAAATTAGTTGGATTTGTATTACTACTGATAGCAACATTTGCATTGGCAGTTAAGGTTATACTTGTATTACTATTAATATTACTGACATATCCAACAAATGTATTACTAACATTGCCAATAACGGCACCGAGTTGTAATTGTGTTAGAAATGTTGTTCCATAACCAATAACTGTTGTATTAGTTGTAAAACTTACAATATTACCTGTGCCGTTTGCATAACTTCCTAATGGCATTACATTCCTACCATTACACTTGCTTCATGTGGAATCATTCTGTGTCCACAAGCATCAAAACTTCCTAAAAATCCTTGCTCACGACCTTCAATGATTACACTTCTGCTACCTAATACAATAGGGTTTCCAGGATGTAAGTATGGGTGACCTGTAACATAATCACCCTTACGACTTGCACGACGACCTTGAACAATGACACTGACTGCACCCATAATGGCAAAACCACCGCCATCATTGTAAGTTCCCATTTTTGCTGGTATTGGCATACTATCTCCTTAGATAGACTTTGCCAGCGTCAATCCTGTTGTTTTTGCAAGATACTGATTGGCAATGTCACTATCAGTAGCACCATATAACGCCACTGCACTCTTATTTAACATTACAGAATCTGTGGGTGGAATACTAAAAACTGCTGGTGCAAGACCAAATCCACCTTGTGGTGTTGCAATCATGCATAGAGGTTTTGTAAGTTTATAAGTTGTTTCAGTTTCTTCTGCAATTCTACATATAATTTCTTCACCAGTAATAAGTTTAATAGTCATTACTTTACTGGGATCATTTGCTTTCTCTAATAACACGTTTTGCTTCCTGTAATTCGTTGTAAGATACTTTACTTAACCCTGTATAACCACCCTCTACTAAAAGTTTACCATTGTAGTAAATCTGTGGCATTGTTTTGTGACCTTCACCAATAAGAAAATCACGAACACCTTCTTCCATAATATCTACTTCTGTAAAATCTTCGTTCCAACTTTTAAGTAGGGCTTTTGCACCATCGCAATATGGGCAATGATCTTTTGTATATAATGTAATCATATATTTTTTCCTTTTTAAAAATTACAAGATGATTTGCAAATAGGACGAGGGTTTGTTTGCAATTCTAAACTTATATCTAGTTTATCCGTATATTCAACTTCATACATAAAACAGCAAGTAGATATTTTACCAGAAGCAGAAACATATAAACTTGGATATTCCAAGTGCATACAAGATTTTTCACTTTCAAAATGTGATGTTATTTTATCATGAAAATGTTCTTTTTTAGACCATGAACTTAAGTTTAATAACTCACCTGTTTTATAATGTTTTGCATTTAAATTTACTCTAGGTCTTTTTTGTAAAATAAAGTGATGAAATTTTAATTTTTTACTTAGCGCAAATGCTTTTTTTATTTGATGTTCATTATGTGCAAATGGTATAAATTGCCATACAGCGTTACCACCACTAGAAATAAATGCATTTGCATTATCTATTATTTTTTTGAAATCTGTACCTTGGCGATAGATTTTATGTGTATCTTCTAAACCATCAATAGCAAAAAATATTAAGTGTTCTGTACTCTTTATTTTTTTACCTAAATTACTCCACCACTCAGTTGTTTTAAAACTTCCATTAGTATGAATACGTATGAATAACTTTTTTTCTATCAAAAAATCTAATACTTCTGTAATATTTTTTGCAGCTAATGGATCACCAAAATTACCACATAACTGAATAGTTTCAAGATTTGGTAGAGTATATATTATACTTGATAGTTTTTGTAAAGGCAAATCTTGTTCAATCAATCCATCAACTAATTTATATCCATCTATATTTCTTGGACATGATGGGCACCACGCATTGCATCTGCTTGACAATTCTACATGAAGCCATTTAACCGTATCTAAAAAATTATCCATTGGTATTTTTATCTATTACACGTTGTCTTAAATCACTCGTGCTAAAACGATGTTCACGACGATTAAAGTAAAGTTCTATGCCACGTTTTTTACAAATATCACGACCAGTAAAATCCTTGTCACGATATTCTTCACCAAGTATACGCACATTAATTGGATACATTGCAAGAATATCTTCTAAATCTGCTTCTGTTACATATGGAATAACTTCATCTACATAACGAACTGCAGCAAGTTGTGCATGACGTTCTACAACAGTTTGCACTGGTTTGTTTTTAGTAGGACGATCTAATGTTGGATCAACTTGCAAACCACAAATAAGATAATCACAATGGTCTTTTGCTTCACGCAACATTGCTACATGACCAGCATGCAACAAATCCCACGCCGAACAAGTAAAACCTATCTTTTTTATATTGTTAATCATTTTAAATTACTTCAATTTTCCAATCTTTTGCTTTACCACGATTTGGTATTCTATTATGTAGATATGCGGCGTGAATGGTTGCAAAACTTAAATTTAATTTTTTACATAGTCCTTTTAGATTTCCAACCTGTTGATATACTTCACCCGTTGGGGATGTAAGTTTCCAATGGTTGCTAAAATAATGGTTTTCACCAGTCGGCATTATTCTATTTTCTTTAATTTTTTGTATTGTTTCTGGACTATGATGCTTGCCATACATTGGATTATTGCTGCCAGCAGTGAGTTCTCTAAACTTTGCACGAGTTTCTTCACTGTGTTTTTTAGGTCCATAACCGCCTCGTTCTTTTTGCAACTGTGATCTTTTTAATCGTTGCAATTCTGCACCTTCTTTGCCATATATTTCTTCGTAAGTTCTTCCCTTATGATTTGGTGGTCTTGCCTCTAAACATATATTTGTTAAAATACCATAAGGCTCATATCCCTTACGACCATATCGCAATATTAAATCTTCTTCCATTTTATAAGCAAATTTTTCATCAATAATATCTTCTGCAAGATATTCTACTTGTGGTTCTAATCCTGCTTTTCTAATAGCATCAATTTTATTTTCTTTGTGAATATTATCACTTCTTGACATATCATAAAGATGTGTTTGTGCTCTTTTTCCAGTTCCCTTGCCAATATAGAAAGGCATATTGTTTCTTGGGTCTATGAGAGCATATATATAATACATAGTTTCAATCCCCTGATTATATTTATCAAGAGATAGAGAATATATATTATTTGTAATATATTTTTGTGTATTATTTTTTAATCTGGCAAATACATTTAATTTTCTTTTGTCGGCAAATGGGGTTATATCTATCAAGTTTCCATCATTATTCTGCCATATACTATGTAATATTGCTTGATACCCCCAAGCACTTTCCAAGAAATAATATCCAAGTATTCTTTCGCCCCCATGACTAAGAATATAATTTTTTACATTTGTGTGGCATATATTTTCTTCGCAACTTGCATCAGGATTGACTGGTATATTTCCAAGCCAATCACATCCAATATCACGAGCAAAATCAACAACTTCAGTTGTTGATGGTATAAACCAAATCAAAGACTAAATCCCTTGAATGTATCATTAGATACATCTTGTTTGGTTCCGCCTATGACGTAACTGCTTATCTGCGTTTGCTGCGGGGCGACCTGAACATCAGCACCAGCAATCCACTTTTGTGTCCAAGGCAGTGGATTATTCTTTGTAGCATAAAGCTGACCAAGACCAACTGCTTGCATACGCTTGTTTGCAATAAACTCAACATATTCAGCAAGCAACTGATAGTTAAGACCAATCATAGAACCGTCCTTGAACAAGTATTGTGCCCAAGCCTTTTCTTGTTGAACTGCATCATCAAACAACTTGATGGCTTGTTCACGACATTCTACTTCAATCTTTTCATAGTCTGGATCATCTTTTGGAAGAATCTTTAATAATGATTGTGTGCCAGCAAGATGTAGATTTTCATCACGTGCAATGAACTTGATAATCTTTGCGTTGCCTTCCATCTTTTTCAACTCCGCAAATGCCCAACTACAAGCAAATGACACATAGAAACGCACACCTTCAAGAATATTCACGCTCATAAGTGCAAGCCAAAGTGCTTTCTTATGTTCATACGAATTTGTTTGATTTCCAAGAGCATGATTATTATTCAAATCAATTAGTTTGTCATAAAGTTCTGTGATATCACCAGCACAATCAACAATCTCTTGAATGTCCATCATTTCATCAAATACTTTGGATGGATTAGCATAAACGTTACGGATGATGTGTGTATATGAACGAGAGTGAATTGTTTCACTAAATGTCCAAGTTGTAATCCAAGTTTCTAATTCTGGAAGTGAACAGATAGGACCAAATGCTACTGCTGGTGCACGACCTTGAACGCTGTCAAGTAGAATCTGGCGTTTAAGATTACTTGTAAAAATATGTTGTTCACTTGCTGTCAATTCTTTGAAATCTTTAGCATCACGAAGTGTATCAACTTCTTCTGGACGCCAAAAGAAACCCAACTGTTTATCAGTAAGTTTATCAAACTGTTTATACTTTAGGGTATCATATCGTTGGATACTAACACCACCGTGCGGATCAAGAAATGCCAGTGACTTTGTATGGTCACTCTTATCATTTGCGTCAAATACTGTACTCATAACAACCTCTTTAAAATAATTATAACAAAATTATGTCGGTTGCACAAATTAAATCGTGCAACTTTCACAAGCGTCTTGATCTTCAAGAAGTTGTAAGTTTTTAACTTCAAAGTCTTGTTTTTGTTCAACAAACTTGCTGACATCAACTTCACCTTGACCATCATATGTATTGAAATAATAAAGAGTTTTAATACCATACTTGTAGCAAAGTAGTAGGTGACCAATCATAACACTCATTGGAATCTTTTCATCTTCATAGAATGTTGGATTATATGAAGTATTGGTAGAGATACTTTGGTCAATATACTTTTGCAGAATAGCAACAATTTTTAAGTAACCTTCTGGTGACTTTTGGTCCCATAGCAATTCATACTTGTTCTTAAGTTTGCGGAACTCTGGAACAACTTGCTTTAATACGCCATGTTTGCTCTGCTTTACACTAATAAGGCTACGTGGTGGTTCGATACCATTTGTAGCATTAGCAACCTGTGCACTTGTTTCTGCTGGCATGAGTGCCATGAGTGTGCTATTACGAATACCATGTTCTTTAAGACTTGCACGAAGACTGTCCCAATCCATGGTAAACACTGGTGCGACAAGTTCATCAACTTCACGCTTATATGTGTCAATAGGTAGAATACCATGACCATATTTTGTTTCATTGCTTTTTGGGCATGCACCTTTTTCAATAGCAAGTTGATTGCTTGCCTTAATAAGATAATAACTCCATGCTTCTGCATATTCATCAACAAGTGGTAGTGCCAATGGATCACTATATGATAGATCATTCTTTGCAAGGAAATAAGCAAAGTTGATGATACCAATACCCAATGGACGACGATTCATAGTTGAAAGTTGTGCCGCAACAACAGGATACTTTTGATAGTCAAGCAATTCATCAAGACCACGAACAGCAAGGTCGCACATCTTTTCAAAGTCTTTAGGTTCCTTTACGTTGCCCCAGTTGATTGCTGACAGTGTGCAAAGACTAATTTCACCTTCTTCATCAAAGATATGCTTAAGTGGTTTTGTTGGAAGTGCAATTTCAGCACAAAGATTGCTTTGCTTAACTGGTGCAACACTTTCAATAAATGCACCATGTGTATTGGCATGGTCAACATTCATAAGATAAATGCGACCTGTATTCTTGCGTTCTTCCATAAACATACTAAACAGATCAATAGCTTTATAAGTTTTTTTACGAATCTTGCTGTTTTTTTCAGCAGCCTCATAAAGTTGTTTAAACTTGTCTTGGTCTTGGAAGAAAGCATTGTATAAGCCTGGAACATCACTTGGACTAAAGCAGGTGATGTCCCCACCTTGGAGAAGACGCTCATACATTAACTTGTTAAATTGTACACCATAATCCATATGGCGAACACGATTATCTTCTGTTCCCTTGTTATTTTTGAGAACCAATAAATCTTCTACTTCATAATGCCATAGTGGATAATATAGAGTTGCCGCACCGTTGCGAACACCACCTTGTGAACAACTGCGAACAGCAGTTTGGAAATGCTTATAGAATGGAATTAAACCTGTGTGGCTGGCGTCACCTTTACGAATTGGAGATCCAATGGCACGGATAGCCCCAGCACCAATCCCAATGCCTGCCTTTTGACTTACATATTTGACAATGGCACTACTTGTTGCATTGATACTGTCTAGACTATCGTCAGTTTCAATTAATACACAGCTACTAAACTGACGTTGTGGTGTGCGGACGCCAGCCATCACAGGAGTAGGAAGACTAATATCGTGCTTACTGATAGCATCATAATAGTCCCTAACATAACGTAAACGAGTTTCTTTTGGGTATCTTGAAAATAGTGTTGCGGCAATAAGAACATAAGCAACTTGTGGAGTTTCCATGATTTGACCAGTAACACGGTTCTGCACTAGATACTTGCCACGTAGTTGCTCCATTGCAACATAAGCAAGACTACAATCACGTTCATGGTCAACGAACTTGTTAATAGTTGCCCATTCTTCTTCGGTATAATCTGTTAAGAGCGCAGGATCATAAAATCCACTTGCAACATTCTTTTTAATAATATCAATCAATGCCCACGGATGATAGTCACCATATACTTCTTTGCGTAGGTGATAGTTTACGAGACGACCTGCGACATATTGGTAATTAGGCGCATCTTCACTAATAAGATCAGCAGCAGCCTTAATCATAGTTTCTTGGATTTCACTGGTTTTAATGTTATTATAAAATTGAATTTGACTTCGTAGTTCTAGTTCACTTGCACTTACATTGTTGATATTTTCTGTTGCCCAGAATACTACTTTGTGAAGTTTATCAATATTCAATGGTTCTTTACGACCATCACGTTTAGTAACATTAATCGCCATTTGATCTTCCTATATTTTTAATTGTTTTGCGTTTACAGTATTAATCAGTTCTGCGGTTGGACTGATTGATAGGTTATTTACAACCACTCCATCCTGGTAATTCAACGTATATAATCCACCCTCACACCTGACTAAATTAAGGTATTCATGTTTTTTGCGGTCACGATAAACCTCTATTACCATACTATCCTTTTCTGAATAAGAAGTAAAGTATAAAGTGTAAAAAATACCTAATGCACGTGCAGTATCATCATACAAACCACTGCTTATAAGCGTCCATGGATCAGGCCAGTGACGACAATCATCAAATTCAAGATATGGGTCTGTTAATTTGCAATTCTGCCATGCTTTAGCAACAAGATCCAAGTGATCTTTGTCTATACTACGACGAAAATCACGCCATTGTAGAATGTTGTCATGGGTTCTTGATGTAATCCACTTAGAACATATCGAAGTATCTAATAGCATAATTGATAAGACCTGTACCTGTTGAATCGGTAGTGTATGTTACATCGCTGCCATTATAACCAAATGTAACACCAACATCACTACTAAATGTCCTATCATCTTCTATACTATATAAACCACCAGAAGTCAATGTAAATTTAGCAAGTCCAGTGGCAACATTACTGCCTCTTGTAATAGTATATTGGAACTCAAATCCAAAATTTTCACCAAATTCATTTAATCCAGTTACGAGAGCCGCAGTAGTATTATTTGCTAATGCCAATGTTCTACCACGTTGGTAATTGATTGTTCCCATACGCAAGCCGTAAGAATATACCCATTCAACAGCTTGTTCAACTTCACTTACATATGGTATACCAGTGCTTGTGCTTGCCTGTGCTGCTGTTCTATCAAAACTATCACCGATACTTGCACAACCACTTATTGTAGTATCAAAATATATGATTCTATAAAATGGATTTGCAACACCAGTGCTTTTGTTACCTACATCACGGTAATAATTACTTAAACTTAAGAAATTAGTGCTGTTTGTCATATAACAACCACTATTGTAAATTAAGTCCATTGTGCTGTTACTGATAGTAAAACCAATAGCACTTGTTCCAACAAAATACAAACCATGATAAAGGTTGCTAAATGTGCAACTATCTATAAGTCCATTGCTTGTATACTGACTACTCGGTAGATAAATTCCAACATGAAATCCATTAATTAAACAATCAGTAATATTAACATCACTTGCATATGCAAGGGCACGACCAAGTAGCTTAACACCAGCAGTAGTGCTGCCATTAATTGGATCTGTTAAAACAGTGACAGTGCTTGTGTTTGGACCTTGGAAACGAATATTGTTTAATGTAACACGTGTTGCGCTGTCAACTACAATACCATCATTAAGACTTTGTAATGTCATATCACTTATTGTAATATCAGTTGGTAGACTTGCACCATTTAATCCAATAAGATTTTGAATTTGTTGTAGGTCATCTGCTGTATACATAACCCATGTTGTATATGGATAGATGTATGGATTTGCTGTTTGTGTGATTTGTGTATTATAAGTTCCTTCACCACGCAATCTTGCATAACTTGGAACATTTATACTACCACTAACAATATATTCACCTGCTGGAAAGTATAAAACTTTACGTGCTGCAAGACTTGTTGTTCTGCAATATAATTCATACATTGCACGATTAATGGCTTCTGTGTCATCTGTAACACCATCACCTCTGGCACCAAAATCTTTTACACTAACAAAGTCATCAAGTTTTTTCTGTAAAGAACGTTGTGTAATTGTTCCACCATAACTTAAACTTTGTGTTGTCCAAGTTTGTGCATCTAAACTTGTGCTTATATGACCATTATCACCAATAGCATAATAAGTGCTACCAATATAACCCATACCACGATTGCTATATGTTACTGATTGTGTTTCTTTTCTAAAATAATTGTATTGACTTGTGCTATAATAAAAGAAACCATATTGACCACCAATAACATTAGTTGTGTTATTGTCTGCAATATCATATAGATCTGGTGCAAGTGCGCTGGTTCCAAAATAGATACTTGTATAAGTCCAAGTTACTGCATCTTGTGATTTAAGATAAGTTAGACTTGTATCACCACTTACATAAAAATATGTGCCGATATAAGTAGAACCAGTTAAGTTAGCATAAGTTGTTGTTGTTTTTGTAAACCAACTAGTGCCATTTGTGCTAGTAGCAATAACACCATGATCACCTGTAACAATCCAATAATTTGTGGACGCACCGCCTGGTGGTGTAAATGTATAATATTGTACACTGTTTAAATCACTTAGTGTGACAGTTGCACCGCTTGGATCAGTTGCACTATTTGCAATAGCACTGCTCCATGTTGTGCCATCTGCACTGCTAACACCAATACCACCAGTTCCAACTGCAATTGCTTTATATGTTCCACCACCCAAATTAGCAACTGCAACGCTGCGAAGTTCTGCGCTTGTGCCGCTGCTACGAGAAGTCCAAGTTGTAGCATTTGGACTGGTTAGTATAGTTCCATTAGCACCTACTGCAATCCAAGTAGTTGTGCTTAATTTTGTTATACCAATTAAGTTTTGTGAAGTTCCACTTGTACGTGCAGTAAAAGTAGTGCCAGTTGTAGATGTTAAAATAACACCACTATCACCAACAACTACCCAAGTAGTACCATCAAAATAAACACTGTTTAAACTCGTAGATACACCACTGGTTCTTGCTGTCCACGTAGAACCTGTTCCACTAGTATAGATTCCACCACTGCCAGTTAGCACTGTAAATAAACCAGCACCATTATGGTAAATGTACTTAAAATTTTCAATAGCACTTGCTACTGTCGTGATCTTGCTTAATGTAGTGCCACTAGCATTTTTATATACATCACCCCAACTTGTAAGAGACCATGCATTTGTGCCATCATTAGTAACACTTACCAAACCATCAACAAGGCTTCGAGTCCATGTACTACCATCAGTGCTTACATAAACTTTATTACTTTCGCATGCTGCAACAAATGAGTTACCACTACCATTAGTAATATAACGTAAACCCAAAACATCATAGAAACCAACACTTGTTACAGTCCAAGTTATAGCATCTGGACTTGTTATAATTCTGCCATTTGTTCCACCAGCAACAAATTTACTATTACCATATGCAATACTATAAAGAGCATCAGTTGTTCCACTGGTTTGACTACTCCAAGTTACGCCATTATTACTTGTAAAAACTTCACCAAGTTCAGTTACAAGAACAAACTTACTACTTGCATAAACAATTGCATTGATGTTAGTGTATGAAACTGCACCACTTGGTTGCCATACTGTTCCATTTGAACTATACAACACTGTACCATTAGTTCCAACTGCTACAAAATATCCACCACCATAAGCGATATCAAGTAAATTTTGTGTAGTTCCACTTATAGTGCTGCTCCAAGTAGAACCATCACTACTTGTAAGAATATTACCATTACTACCAACTATTACATATATTGAACCATTACTTGCAATTGCATTATATACAGCACGTGCATTACCAGTTTGTGGATTATAACCAGCATCACTGTTTTTAAAATCATATAAATTTGCTAAATTAAGAATATCACTGTATTCAGTGAGAATTTCTGTATTACCAGTTTGTGGCGCACCATCACTTACAAGACCGTTACCAATAAAAAGACGGCGTTCATCGACAGCATAACCTATTTCTGCCTTTGCAAGTTGTGGTAGATTTTCAAAAATTCCGCTACGATGTTGTATTCTTGAGATTTGGACAATGCTCATTAGTATCTCTCATTTTATAGAGATATTTATGAGTTCTCCGCATAGAACTGCCAAACTCTATCCCACCAAGTTGCAGTCCAGTCATCAAATTCATCACCAGTAATAATCCAACGTTGTGGTTCACAGTTCTTACTACACATTAAGATAACAATTTGTTTGATATCTGTGCCAAATATTTCATTATGAGCAGCAGCATAAGCGGCACCTTGAATAAAATAATCATGAATCCATTCAGTTTTTTTAGGTTTATTGGTTTGTTTATAGTCTATAATACTTGGTTTACCATTATAAACACCAACAAGGTCAGTAGTGCCAGCATAAAGCTGTGGATAATATAGTGCAGTTTCCATACCCCAAAATTCTTGAAGTTGTCCTTTAAGATATTCATCAATAATAGTATTTGCCATTTTAGCACTTTCTTGATGAACAGCATTACTACCTGTTTTTAATTCACCATGTTCCAACCAATTTTCAAGTTGTTTGTGCATACTAGTTCCACGACCAGCGGCTTCTGTTGTGATTTGTTGTGCTTTTTCAACACCAACACGCTGTTTCCATTCACGCAATGCTATAACTTTTTCTTTTGGTTTGGTTTTGTCAAGAATAGTAGTTACGCTTGGAACAATATCACCAGTAGGTGTCAGGTATCTACGACCTGCTTCTGTTTCTTTACGTTTAATTTCGCTATAATTATATTGTTGATTATACTTTACCAGGATATTTGCCAAGAGATATTTGTCCCATCAGTTGATATACGACTGATAGTATAACCCAATTTGGCAAAGTTGTCAATAACACTTTGCATTTGTCCAGTGGCAAGCGCATTGGCTGTGCTTGTTTGCCAAGCAGTATAATATTGTGTAGCTAGTGTCATTGGTGTTCCAACAACAGTATTACCATTTAAGGCAGTTGTTGTAGTTTTGTTTACAGTAACGGTAACATTACCAGCAGTAACTGCTCGCAATACATTTAGATTTAACAATGCAATTTCTGTTTCGGTTGCTACGCTTGTTACACTTTGTGTTCTGGCATTTGTTGCTGTAAACATATTATTTTTCCACTAATATTTAGGATACACTTTTGCTTTTTGTTTTGCCGCCTGCTTGTCTTTTACGTCTGCCAGCACAATGTGCTTTCTGGCTAAAACCTTTTGGATGACTGCAATTAATACTTTTCTTATATTTTTTAGTCCATGTTTCAGTTATTTTCTGCATGGATTTTTTAACTTTATATTTTTTACCATCAACAATAAAGTATTCCAAACCTTTTTCACGTGCAGTTCTCAAAGCACCACTAAAGGCATTACCTTCACTTAAACTTAAATCATTGTCAATTGCTTTTAGATGTGCGTCATTTAGTTTGTTAAGATCACCTTCATTACGAAGTAACTTAAAAGCGAGATTTTCAACACCAAATTCACCCTCACGCTCTAATCCACTTTGGCGAAGTTTCTTAATACGTTCTTTTAAACGTTTTATAGTTGCACGGTCACCACTTTCTACCGCTTGGTCTATTTCAGCATGTAGATGTTCAAACTTGTCTTGAATGTTTGTAGTGTCTGGATTTGCTACAATTGTTTTAGGAAATTTAATCCAATTATTATTATAAATGCTGTAAATACCATTTGATATATGCTTTTCGTCACTGCGTTGAACATACACTTCTACGGCGTGACCATAAATGCTTATATCATGTTGATCATTAAATGCACCTTTTTTAGCCATAAACAATTGGTCAAGGTCTTCTTCGCAAGGACCATTTACATCAGCAACAAGATGTAGGTCAATATCACTATCTGCATTATAATTATAACTTGCATTACTTCCACTTATTGTTATATCAGTTAATTGTAGATTTGGAATGTTTATAAAATCAACAAATGCTTTGGCAATCTTAAACAATGCAAGACGGACTTCTGGTTTAAGGCGATTGTTTTCCCATAAATCAGGATTCAACTTGTCATGAAATTTTGTAAGTTGTTCTAAATCACCAATGCGCATAAGGTATTTAGATTAAAAACGTGATGCTCTTGCAGCCATTTTATCAACCGTTGCACGTTCTGGACTACGACCATTACCTATTGGAGCACTGCTTTGTTCTGGTTCTGGCGCAGGTTCTGGCATAGGTGCGGCACCGCCTTGTTCTGCTCCAAGATCACCTTCTGGTTCACCCATTGGTTCCGCATCAAAGTCATCACTTTTACCAATAGTGATGTAATCTTCATTAGCATCACCAATTAGTTCATCAAGTGCAGGAAATTGTTTTTTCAAACCTTCTAATGCTTCCCAGTTAAAACTATAACCAGCATTATTCATAAGATTTGTGATGTTACGCATTGGAATTTTTGTGCCAGGTTCTGTCTTATTTTGCAAATATTGCAAAATTGTCATCAAAGTTCCTACTTGACTACGAACAAAATCTGGCGCAACTTCCAAGAGTTTCATTATTAAACTCTCTTACCACGACCTAATTCGGCAGTTCCGCCAGCGGCACTATCAGCAGTATCTAAATCACCGCCATCACGTGGAGGCATTGGTGCTGCACCTGTATCAACTGGTTCAGCAGTAGGAGCAGGTGCTCCACCTAAATCACCAACTGGTGCGGCACCCATTGGTTGTGCACCATAAACACCACGTGCTGCATTATCAAGTGTATCACGTGCTGTATTTGCACTGTCAAGCAATCCTTGTAGAACTTGCTTGGTTGAATCATTAAATGAATTAGCTTGTTCCATGCCAATTTCATCCTTCATTGCACTGACAAGTGCTGGAAGTTGTTCATTTTGCATAGTGCTAATCTTTTCAACAATATCTTGAACTGTATCAGCAAGGTCACGTGCAGCCATAGTAACACGAGCCTGTTCAATTTCACCTTCTGTTAATGCTGGTGGTAGAACAATACTTTCATTCTTTGCCATTTTTGTAGCAGTAGCATACATAACTTCTTTACCACGCTTGCCATAACGCTTTTCAAAATCACCACCACGCTTTTTAAGTGACTTTACAAAGTGTTCTTTCTTCTTTGTTTCGCCTGGTGTCAACTCACGTTCGTTAAGTTGGGTTGTGCAATATTCATTGATTGCAATCATCTTTTCTGCGAGTGCTTTACGACCTGCTGCCATTTCATTCTTCCATGTTTCAAGGACTTTTGTTACCATAACAGCTTCCATATATTTTGGATTACGTTCTGCATGATGAACTTGTGAACTCTTACGAATTGTGTTTATTTGACTCTGAACAGTTGAAAGCATTTGGTTAACACTGCCTTCTGTTAAACTGTCAAGATTAAGCTGCCACTTATAAACTTTCTCTAATTGCTTATTAAGTTCTGCGGCAGAAAAATTACTAAATTCTTTAACAAACATTTTAATGTCCTTGTTTTAGTTATTTATTGCAAAGAGAGACTTTTTTCTAATTCTCTCAACTGTTGTTCTAACAAATCAAGGTTAGTTTCCACATTTTCTAATCTATCATCCAAGATTGGATTATATTTTGTTTTTAGTCTACGTTTAAAACGTTCTTTGTCATCCAATAGCATATCTAATTGATGGTCATAGGCAATCATTTTATGGGAATCAGTATAGCGTTTTTTACATATTAATGCTGCAAATAGTATAGCAATACGGCGTTGTTTGAAAGTAGAAATTGTTGATTTTCCTCTTTCAACATTCCATATACCATTGCTATTCTTGATTTTAATATCATTAACCACAAAAGTATTACCTACCGATTTTACAATGATATTTCCACGTTTAGACATATCATTATAGGAATCAGTGATAAACTTTGCTATTTTGTTGAATTGATATTTTTCGCTGTTCATACAAGTATTTTATCAAACAGCATTATAATTGTCAATTATAAGTGCGGATTTTTCGCAATATAAATTATCAACCCTAATAGGGCTGTTAGTAGTGAGCCAATAATGCCAATTCCCAAGCCAACGAGTTTTTTATAAGCCATAGTTTCTTTCTCGATCAACATATTTTTGATCTCGCTGACTATGGATTCGACTGTAGCAAGTCTTGTTTCCATAGTATTCATTTTTTCATCCATTCTTTCATAACGCTCTGCACAAAGATCAACGTGTGCTTCTAAACTTTCACGTTCATTTTCATAAACTTTAGTTGCCACTTTGTTCTCCAAATGCAGTGCAAAGTATTTATAATATGGTTAAATCATTAAAAAGTGGGTGTTTTTGTGTTCACTGTCTATTAGAGCACAGTTTATGTCAAAATCAATAGTTTCATTAAGTCCAGATATAATAGGAAGATGCTGAACTATTTTTTCAAGTTCAGTTATGTTTATGTTTTCAGTAGAATCAAAATCAAATATCCAGACATTATGAAAACCGCTATAGTTTTTACCAAAATCTAAACCAGTTAAATCTCTATGAATTTTCTTTGGAAAGTTTTGAATTTCAAAATTGCAATATAGACTTATAGATTGCATAAGTGAAACCCAATTTTTATTTGGATTTGTTTCTGTTCCCAAATCTATAAGTGTTAAACAACGTATCATAAGAGTATATAGACAATAAAAAAGGGCGGTAAAAATACCGCCCTTAATTCTACTATATTCACCCACTATTAAGTGTATGAAAGTTTGAAACCCTTGTTCACGAAAAGTGAAGTAGTTGCGTTAGTGCTGTTGTTACCATAGTAACCACTACCGTTACCACCGTTACGAACAATTGCCTGAACTGCTGATGCAATACCAGCGTCAGTTGTTGCATAACCTGCTGCACCTTCAAGAAGAAGACTGATGTTACCACCACTACCTGTTTCAATTTGGTATGCAAGAACTGTAATGTTTGCTGAAAGTGTCTTCAAGATACCTTCAACACCAAGGTTTACACCAAGTTCGTTTGTAAGATCGGTTGCTGCACCACCAGAACCTGCAATATAACCTGCAAGAGCTACTGGTTGCTTACCAATGAAACTTGCACCTGCTGCTGTGCTGATAAAGCCCTTGCCGTCACCAACAAGACCAACGTTACCATTTACACGATAAAAATCTGCCATTTTAATACTCCAAAATCTGCGTTTATTAATACGCTAATAGTATTTATATTACTGGAAAGAAAAGAGCTTTATTTGCTCTCATTTATTCGTCTTAAGCCACGAACAAATTTAGCTGGTTCTTGTGTGCGTATGCTATTCAGCAATCTACGTTCAAGTTCTTCTGCCTCTGGAGTATCATATGTTTCACGTAGTTGATTAATTAAATTAATAGCACTATTAATGATATGATTGGCACGACTTTCAAGAACGTGTCCACTATCTTTGCCTATTGACATATGGCTTAATTCATCAAGAATACTGCGAGATTGTTTACGCAAATTACTTACTCCCAAATTATTTAGGGATTTTTACACTTTGCAACTTTTCCACAAACATTGTCGCATTGAATTAAACGACCAGTTTCATAACTATCTTTAGTCCATGAACTTTCTACACTACTAAACCATTGTATGCAAGTTTCTAACTCATTTTCATGCAAGCTATTATGTTTTATCAATGGTTTAATTTGACGATTTAAAAATCCATTATATCCTTGATCATAGGTTAATGGATTAAAAGCCAAATAACAACAAGGATAAACTAATCCATTTGCAGCAATATAAACTGAACTATTATCTTTTGTAAAACAAGAATGTATTAATCCTTGAACATATGGTCGATGACGATATGTTTTATTTGGGTCACTTTGAAATTTTATTATATCTTCAATATCAGTAAACCCTTTGTAATTTCCTAAAATACGAACTAACTTACCACTGCGGTCAAAAACTGGACCAGTATTTCGTCCATGATCAACTATTTCAAATCTTGCAAATCCTAGTTTTTTAGAAAGTAATTGTGCCTCTTCAATTTGATGTTTATTATGATCAAATCTTATCATTTTCCAAGTAGCAACTCCGCCAGCATCCATATAAGTTTTTGCATTTTGAAGTATTCTGTTAAAATTGGTATCTTGCCGATATATTTCATGTGTATCTTCTAAACCATCTAGGCAAAAATCTACAATTGTATCTGAAAATTTTCCAAGTTCATGCCAAAAATCTGCGTTTCTTGCACTACCGTTTGTGCTTATTCTTATCCCCAATGGCGAATAACACGATTTAAAATAATCTAATATTTGTAGAGATTCTAAATTAGATGTAAAATCTCCAAAATTTCCATTAAGTAATATTCCACGTTCAAGTTGTGAAATAAATTGTGGGGAAAATGAATGTTTAATTAAATTAAGTGTTAAATTAGTTTCTTCATATCCACTATTGTATGGATAACCAAATAAGTTTCTTGGACAAAGTGGACATCTAGCATTACATAAACTACTAAATTCCATATGTAAATGTCTGATTTCTTTTAAACTGATCATTTCTATATTTAAATAGTATACACAATCATGAATGAAATCAAATCAAAATTAGAAAAACGTGGTAAATTTTTTTGTCCTGCAAAGTGGCAAGAATTATATCTGTATTTGAATCATGGTAATACAAACAGTTGTTCTCATCCAATACCACACAAAATACCACAAGAAGAACTTAATGAAAGTTTGTTTGCTTTACATAACACCAAACATAAAATGAAAGTTCAGCAACAAATGCTTAATAACGAAATCCCCGATGAGTGTCATATGTGTTGGCATTTAGAGAATAAAGGAATTATGAGTGATAGATTTGTAAGAGGCAGTCACTGGGAATCTTCTATAGACAATCTAAAAGTAGATAAAAATCATATTCCTAAATTTATAGAAGTTGTATTTGATAATTTATGTAATTTAAGTTGCAGCTATTGTGATAGTGGTCAAAGTTCAAAATGGACAAACATTTTAGAAAAAACAGGTCCATGGGAAATAGAAACAGATGATAGAAATTTATATAACAAAATTAACATAAAATCAGGGTTTGTAAATAAAACTTATATCGACGCTTGGAATAATTGGTGGCCGTTAATTAAAAATCAAGTTGAGTTTTTAAAAATAAGTGGCGGCGAGCCTTTAATCAGTCCCAATTTTTGGAATACCGTATACAAAGTTGATGAAAGCAATCTGAATTTAAATTTAAGTATTAACAGTAACATGTGTTTTGATAAGAAATATATTCTTAAATTAATAGAAATTGCAAAAAATTATAAAACGATCAAAATTTCAGCAAGCATTGATGCAACTGGAAAAATAGCAGAATATACCAGAAATGGTTTAGATTATGATTTATTTTTAGAAAATATTAATTATTGGTGTGATAATAGTCCAGATAACTGTTATCTAAGTTTGCAAAGCACAGTTAATATTTTTAACATCTGGGGCATTACCGACAAGTTTGATTTGCATTTGAATTTAAAAGAAAAGTATGGAACTAAAATAAAAGAATGTTATAGCACTATTGTTAGATTTCCAAAATTTCAAAATTTTTTATTATTACCATATAGTATCAGAAAATCTATACATGAAAAAATGTCTGCATGGTATGAAAGTAAAATTGATAAATTTTCCGAAAAAGAAAATATTTTTATTAAAAAAACATTCCAAAATCTTCTATCGGAAAATGATGAGCATAATTTTGAAAAGAAAAAACTTTACAAGCAAGATTTAATTAAATTTGTAAAAAATTATGACAAATTTAATAAACATAAATTTGAAAATGTTTATCCAAAAGAATTTATTGATTGGTTGAATGAAGAATAAAAATTAAAAAACTCTATTTTTCAAGATAATTAATATATTATAGGCAAATTTAGGCATAAAGGGCAAACAATGAAACTACCAGAAAACGCACAGGCACAATGCGAACAATTATTAAAAGAATTTAGAAGAAAAATACCAGATGATGCGGCATATAGTGATCGCCTTGTTGAAGAAATAGAAATCATACTGGGATTACGTTTTACAGAATACTTCTTACAGGTCCGTGAAATATTAGATATGACCACTGATTTACCACACATGACTCGTGGTAGTGCAGGCAGTAGTCTTGTATGTTGGGCATTAGGAATTACAGACGTTGATCCTATAAAATGGGATATACCACTTTCACGATTCTTAAATCCACACCGTGATGATTTACCAGACATAGACATAGACTATCCACATTGGGCACAAACTACAGTGATGGAACGTATATTCAAACGCTGGCCAGGTAAAAGTGCACGAATTAGTAACTATGTTACATTCAAAGAAAAAAGTGCCAAGCGTGAAGCAGCACGACGACTTGGTGCAAAAGGTAAATTACCTCGCAACTTCAAATACGATGATCTTGACATTGACATAGGGGAAGCCATACGTATTGAAAAGAAGTTGCTTGGTAAGAAACGAGCCATCAGCAAACACTGCGGTGGCATACTTGTGTTCAAGCATAATCTACCAAAAAGTCTAATAAATGCCGATAATCAAATACTGTTAGACAAACATGAAGTAGAAGACCTTGAACACTTGAAGGTTGACATACTTGCTAATCGTGGTTTAAGTCAACTATATGAAATAGAACCAAATATGAGTTTAGAAGACTATCCTGATTATGATGAAGCAACTATAAATCTACTTTGCAATGGTGATGTATTAGGTGTAACACAAGGTGAATCACCAGCAATGCGACGATTGTTCCGTGCAATACAACCAAAGTCACGCAGTGATTGTGTATTTGCTACTGCACTTATACGTCCTGTTGCTACCACTGGTCGCCAAAAAGCAAGTTTCTTTCATGACTGGACTGAACAACGATTAGAAGAAAGTATTGTTTATGAAGATGATGCTATCAAAAAGATAAGCAAACTTATTGGTTGTGATATCTATGAAGCAGATATGTATCGTCGTGCATTTGCCAAAAAGAATGAAGAAAAAGTTTATGAGTTTATGCACCGCATGGGAACACATCCTAATAAAACAGAAATTATAGACGAACTTTATCAACTTGGAAACTTTGGATTATGCCGTGCACATGCTGTAAATCTTGGTAGATTGATTTGGGCGTTAGCATATCAGAAAGCGCATAACCCAAAACCATTTTGGGCAGCATATCTTAAACACTGTGAAGGCAGTTATCGTCGTTGGGTTTACAAGAATGAAGCCAAACGTGCTGGTTGGGATTTACGTGATTTAGGTTACAATTACAGTTTACTAAACGACTCAATTTATGAATATCGCAAGTATGGATGGTGGGGAGATCAAGAGTTCTTATCAGGTTTTTATTGTTCTAATCAGTATCTGGACCGTTTTGAATTTGCTGGTCTTGTTGCTAATGGTCGTGTATTCAAAGGTGAAGGTGGAAAGTATATTACATTCTTGACACTTGGTGTTGGTAACGGAAAATATATTGACCTATTGGTAAAAGGTCCAGTTGCATATCATGATTATGATGTTGTATGCGGAGTAGGCAAAGTTAAAACAAGCAATGGCAGTCAATATATTGAATGTCAAAATGTGCGGACATTAAAATTGGAAAAATTTATTTCTGCTTAAGATTATTAAGCATTTGTCGTAGCGCACTGCTGTTTACATCAGCCTGTATTTTACCAGGTTGATCTTCTACCACTGCTTCTGTTGATGGCTTAACATTGCTACCACCTTTAATGCTTGCAAAGATACTACTGCTTTGTTTCTTAAATTGTTGATAATCTGGATCTTCTGCAAGGTCACGAATACGCAAACTATCAATATCAAATTCTAATTCAATCTTTTGCCCAACACCACTACTACTACGTGTTTTCATAAGTTGTAGTTGATACTTGCCATGTTCACGCATACTACGACTTGTAAAGATACCAAATAGATTATCTGCGGTATTGATCTTACTGATACCACCACTGATATGACTATGGTCAAATTCTACTTCTTCCACAGATGCACGGTTTAACTGTGATGCTGTGACTAATAGAATATCTAATTCTTTTGCAAAGTTACGAATTTCTTCACTGACATACTTGTCTTTAACAAACAGATCACTTGGGCTAACCTTTGCACTAACAGGCATAAGCAAGTCAAGATAATCAATCATAACAAAGTCAACATGACGACCAGTTCGTATTTGTAATTCTTTAATATAAGCACGAACATCGTTGATATTGCTTTGTGCTGGCATATACTTGATTTGCAAGCGACCACTTTTCTTGCCAAGCATCTTAACTTTAACTTCAATATCTTCAATGCTTTTAAAGATATCACGTGACGGTGTATTGGTAAGCATACCATCAATACGCATGGCAGTAAGTTCTTCACTCAATTCAAGTGTAATGTATACACCATTAAGACCTGCCAATATCCAATTACAAGCAATGTTCTGCATGAACAGTGATTTACCACTACCAGAACCGCCAGCAAAGATATTCAATTCACCACGATTAAATCCACCAAACAGCTTCTTGTCAAGTGTGGTCCATCCACTACTTGTTTGACCGTTATTATCTTTAATTTTATTCAATCGTGCAATAGGATCAAGAAAGTAGTCAGTGCCAAGGTCTTTGGTTAAACTAATCTGCACTGCATCTTTAATAATCTTTTCAACAGGATCAAAATCACCCTTTTCCAACATATCTGCGGCTTTTAGAATTGCACGTTCTAATTCTTTTTGTTTAGTAAAACCTTCAAATTCTTCCAAGAACCAACCAGTATGGTCATCAGTCATACCAGGTATGGGTTGGAAAGTATTACTGGTGGCAGCATTAATCTGTTCTACCAATGGCATAATAGTATGCTTGTCACAATGTTCTTTGATAAACTTTGCCGCACTCTGCAAACTACGGTCAAAGTTGTTTGGATTGAAAATGTTTTGGACACGCACATAACTTTGTGGGTCACTTAACATCATTTCAATGAATAGTTTTTGAACTTGTGAGTCGTAGTTTTTAGACATATTGGGCTATTATACACTTTATAGTTTAAATTACAAATTAAAAAATTTACGATTTTTTCCCCACCATTTGTTATATTCTTCTTCTATACTGTCATCAGCAATTAAAGAAAAATAAATTTTTATAGTATTTTTAAAACTATTATAAGAAAAAAATATATCTTGATTGATTGGTATAATATCATTTAGTTGAAAAACATTATTCCATCGTTTAACATCAATTAAATTACGTTTTGTAAAGGGAATATTATGAATTGTTTGCAATCTATAAAGTAATTCTTTTTCATACCCTACTGAATTAATATAAAACATTTTACTGTTTTCAAAAATATTTTTAAGTTTAGGATGAAAATAATGTGCTGACATACAGTAAGTAACTTTATCATTATAAATTAAATTTTCATCATTTAACAAACTTTGACAATAATCCTTAAATGCAAAAAATTTACCATCTACTTGTATTTTATTGTCAAAATAGTTTATTTTTGTTAACTCATTATAATACAGTTTATTAATACATAAAGTTAAAAAATCTCCACCTCCACCCCCAGAATGAAATAAGATAAATTTATTTTTATTAAAGCCCATTACAATCTCTATTTTAAATACTTTGATTATAAGTAAAATATTTTACATTGATATCATAAAAACGTTTATATAAAATTTCTACTTTATTCTTATCTACTTGAATATCAAATTTTTCTAATATTTCTTGCAAATTTTTTAAAAATTTATCATAAGAAAAAAAATTTTCAAAGTAAAAAACTATATCAGTATCTTCAATATTAACACTTTCAGAAAGATTATAATAATACTCTGTTATTTTTTTACTATTTTTTTCTAAAATTAAATGTTTTCTTTTTTTATTTTTTTCTAGGTCACTAATTTTTTTGTAGCTATATATTGCATTTTCATTGACTGATTCTTTAATTTTATCTCCCATTATTTTACTAACAATATCTAATGACTCTTTTTTAAAAAGAATAAAAATTTTATTTGTATGGGGGAAAACTTCTCTTATTTCATTTATACCTACAAAAGTGGCAATTCTTTGAGGGGGTTGAAATATTTTTTCATTTTTAACTTTGACATCAATGTTTTTATTTAAAAAGCTATCTTTGTCTTCACGGGTTTTTATTTCTATCCATGCATTAATATCATCGTCACCATGAAAATTATTCAAGACAAAAATTATATTTTTATGGGCAGCATTGTTTTGATCAAAAATATCGAAAGAATCCTCAAAATATTTTGTAAATTTATCTGATAAAATTAATATATGATATAAAAAACTACCAAATGTTCCTGGTGTATAAAATATAAAAAACATTTGTTTTTTTAATTCTTCTAAATCAATCAATCAAACCACCGTTTTGTTTGTAATTTAATTTTTAAACTACTATTTTCTACACTTTGTAAAATACTTTTCATAGTGAAGGTATGACCATACTTAGCAACACTGTCTGCAACATCTTTAATACCATCACCCCAATCTGGAAATGCTACTCCCCAACCATACTTTAGCGCAGCATTAACCATTGCGTGGCCAGCTTTGTCACGATCAGGAACAACAATGATATCACGATCAAGTGTTTCAATAACATCGGCTTGCGTGTCATTGATTTCATTACTACAAATTGCAAGTGCACCAATAGCAACTGCATCAAGCAATCCTTCAACAACAATACAAAACTTTGCGTTTTTAAGTTGTTTATCATATCCCCATATCATATTACTTGGATAGTTGGAAAAATATTTTATCTTCTTCTTACCATCTTCAAATAATCTACCACTGAAACCCATGGGTTTATTGTTCCAAGTAAATGGAACTAACACACGGTTGCGCAATGACGCATCATCTGTCCAATGAAACTCATGCAACTTATCACCAAAACCACGAGCATCAAGATAACGAATAGCGGTTTCCAAACTGTTATAATCTTCTTCATTGATATATCCATCATTTAACCAACTTGTAATAGGACGACCAGGACAAGGATCACGTGGTTCATAGGTAGGTAACTCACGTGTTTCAACTACAACTGGTTCTGCGGTCTCTTGGCTGATAGCAAATAGCGCAAGACGACCTACAAGGTCTTCACCCATACCAAGCCAGTTCATCCAACGCCGCATTTTATAACTTAAACGACGACCTGGCTGCCAACTACAAGTATAGTGACAATTGAAACAATGATAATTGATACCGCCTTCTAGTGTTTGGTGAACACCACCACGACCACGAGTATCGGACTCGTGTCCCAAATGCTGACAGCATGGCGCATTAAAGCTAATCCACCCACTTGGGGTAGATTTCTTCTTCCATGGCAAATGGTTCAGTATTTGGTTGGTAATTTCCATTTAAGTAATATAACAGATTTATGGCAATCTGTCAAGGACGATAATAAATGTAATTCATCTGACCGCTAATTTGACTTACTTTAAATCTTACAGCACGATATTTGCCTTGGAAATTAAAATAATTACTACCACTGACATTTGCACAATTAGCATAACTTATAGTTGTAAAACTGTTAGAATCAACCACACTCTTTGCATCCATACTTGCTTGTAACTGAATATTGCCAGTAAAAGCATTAGAATTATATTGCACAGTCTGATATACGGCACTACCACGAACATAATTTGCGGTCAGGAAGCTACTACTGTATGCAACATTTACATAATTTGTATCACTGTTATTGCTGTATGTAAAGTTGTTAGCACTATAGCTTGGTGTAAACTGTGGATATACTGAATCTTGTATTCTTGCTTGACCTTGTGCCTGATAGTTGTCATCGCTATAAACAATTTCTTGTTCACCTTCACCATTTGTGGCAACAATACTATAATTATATAATCCTGCATTTATATTGTCAAGCAAACTGCCTTCAATAAGACAAGTTGCTACACCATCACGTGTATAAACAAGGTCAAGATTACGTGAAAACACTAATTCTTTTGTAGTGCTATCAATTAAATTAAATAAAACTGTGCTTTGTAAAAGGCTCACAGGTTTTTGATCATTATTTTTAATAACGAACTTAAATCTATTATCTACACCTTTATAGATTTGTAATGGCTTGGCGTAAAACAACTGATTCTCCCTGTGTAATGCAAGGTCGCTGTTCTTTACAACAGTTATAATTTGTTGATATAAATAACCTGAAATTTGCTGCAACTAATGGACCCTTTTTAATATTTATTATGAGTTTTTCACTGGAACAAATGCTTGAACAATATCCGTTCTTAAGTTATATAAAATACCCCACTGCGGATTTTATTGGAATTATTCAAAATTTTGATGGAGATATTGTTTCAATGTATGCCTTTAACAAATTAAAAACCGAAGATGATAAACGTGGATTTCTTGAAGCAGCAGAAATATGGTGGTGGGAAAGTAATCGGTTAATACCGATCAATATATTCTTAAAACATGGTTGGGACAAATATCGTTACAGCACAGTAACACTAACTACAAAAGATATAAGAGAACAATGTGGACATATTGTAAGCATTGCTAAACTTGCAGAACGCAGAACAAAACGTAGAGTTGTACAGTTAGTTAAACGACTAGGTTAATAAGTTCATATGAACCATTACTAATTGTGCATAGCCATAGGCATGTGCTTTCTTAAAATAATAGCCTTCATTTGGTTTTACCCAAATCTCATCAGCTATTTCTCGCCATCGTTTTCCGATAAGATATCGTTTTGATGGACGAATGATTGCCAATACCATAGCCAACTGATCCATTGTAGTAGGAAGATGTTGTTGTAAGACATCAAAATGATTTGATAGATGAATAAGTTTGGCAACGAAATCTTTCTCCTTTAATAATTCCCACTGTGGTTCACGCTTACAGAGTTCGTCAAGATGCTCGTTACTGCGAACTGAATTATAAACGTGAACATTCAGTAGGTCAAGTTTCATATAACCTAATTCTTCTGCCGTATCATAATCAACGTTACTTAATCCTGTAACAGGATTGAACGGAATAGGATTGACATAGACTCCAGTGTTGTGCTTGACAACAGCACCGTCACGGCGTATAGACGCAGGAACATGCTTGATAAGTTTCAAGATATCCTCACGGTTTCCAAAGTCTATATCAATATCCACTTAACAACCAGCCTTTTCTAATATCTGCCTTGCAAGTTCTGCTTCTGCGGCATGTATTTTTAACTTGCGTTCCCAAAATGGTGGATCAATCCAAGGTAGTGCAAGTGTAACTTGTTCTTCATTTAATTGTCCAAGTTTTTCTATACCATTGTCACAGCAATAAATTACCCAAGGACTAATCCGACCATGAACAATGTGATTTAAGAAACGACTTGTGCTTATCTTTTTAAAGTAATCATTAAACGCTATAATGTCATCTTTAGTTTCTTCTGCCCAACGTTGCATAGTTTCAACACTACGCTCTAATGCTTCATCATATTTTTCAGTTCTAACATATTCCCACAGATATGATTCATAAATTTTATCACGTGTCCAACTATCAAGTTTGTATTTGCTTGTTAGCACATAATCTATAAATTTATTAACATTAATTGCATCAATCGCATTACAGTGACGACCAAATTTTACAAATCCTTGATATAGTGAACTACTGCAAAAGTCTTCATATGTTTTAAGTTTAGCACTGCCTTGGGTTAATTCATAAAACCTTATCCAAGCAATATAACCAATACGCACACCTTTTTCATTCTTTTGATTTTCACGGCGTTTTGGTTCGCATTGATGAACTACAAGACTGTTTTCACGAGTGAAAGCAAGTCCGCAGTATTTGCAAACAAATTCTCCAGACTTAACATCTTTAGCCGCTTCAATTGCAATTTTATGTAGTTCTTTCATTTAATAATTCTTTTGCTTCATTTGTAATATAATACTTAAATGTGCTATTGTCAAATCCTAATAACACATCTTTATGTAGCGGTAATTCATAAGCATTGTATGGTTCGATATGAATAATTTCATTATAATACTGTGGAAAATTACCAAAATAAACTTTTGGTTTGACAATATCAGTAACAGATTCATTAATAAATCTATGGTGTAAATGTCCATATTCACCAAGGTGATTGTGTGTTAATATAAGATCATGTTGACTGCAATGATAATGCAAAAATTTTTCAGCATCTTTACCATCAAAACCTAATTCATTATTCTTTACCAACTCCCAGTTATCAGTAAATCCACCAAATTGTGTTTCAACTCCATATTTGTCCCAGAAATTTTTCATTTCATTAGCACGTTCATCAAAGAAATTGTATGTAAGATAAACAATTTTCCAATCATAATGTTGATATTTTCTTATAAAACCCCAACCAAAAATTACACAATCATCAGGATGAGCAACTATACATATGGCTTTCATATGCGGTCCTTTACAAATTCATCCCATGCAAAGCGTTGGTCAGCATCAAGTAGTTTATATGCACGTGGATGTATGCTTGCAGTGAGTGCCTTATCGTCTCCTTGTAATTTAACAAACCAATTATAAAAATTATCTACTTCCCAATCTGCAAGATTATAAACACTAAATTGCTGCTTGCCACTATATAAATCATCAAATAAGTTATTTTTGCTTATCCATGCACTATAACATAAAAACTCTGTGATACCGTAAGTATCAGGATTTACTTTACTTGGAAATTGGCAATTGCTTTCAAACCATTCTACAAAGTTTGGTTCATTCATGACCATATCACGCATGGCATGAGTATAAGCAAGAAAAGGAACACCAGCAGGACTGATCCAGTTAAAATTTGTAATATTATATTTTTGCTTTAGAAATTGTAAACCAGACTGCCAATGTGGACTGTTGCATGTCCAACTTTCACAATGTGCACGATTGTATTGGTCAAATATTTCTTCAATATCAAATGGACGAATAAACCATGTCTTGGCATCAAGTATCATGCACCAGTTACTTTCAGCATGTGCTGTACCAAGTATCTTGCATATTTGCTGTGTATACCAACCTGACAGATGTGATGATGGATAATAACCAAACTCATTGCGGTGAAATATGCGAACTTTATAACCAAGATCGCCATACCAACTTACGTCAATATCGCCATGAGTTAGCGTGTCATCATTTAATATAACATATATGTTTTGTATTTCATGATCAAAGTAATAAGCCATACTGTATGCTTGAAGTTCAAGCAAATGCAGTTCATTACGATAAACAACAGTTAGCAAGTCCATTGTTACTTTGTGATCTCATGTATAGTTCGTGCTTGCTTTAATAAATCAATAACAGTTGGGTCTTTGCTTTGAAATACTGGTCTCCATTCTTGCCACCAATTAAATAATTCAACCATTTCAAGTGTAAAATTACAATGTAATTGCTGACCACCAAAAGTGTCACTGATTGTTAACGATGCTATTCTGTATTCATTGGTTGTAGAACTTTTAATAGTCATTTCAACGCCTCTTTAATTTCTTTGTCGCTATATCCACGTTCAACTAACATACCTTTATATTGCTCATCAGTAATTTTATCAGCAAGAAGTTCTGCTTCATCACTCTTGATATGCGGATATAATTCTAACATCTTTTGAGCACGTTTATTCTTGGCAGTCTTTCCGCTATATGCCATCCACTCATGACGATGCTTGCCCATGTTGGGGCTTACAGTGGTCAGCAGCAGCCATTGTAGTTTAGGATGCTTGTTGATATCAAAGAAACGTTTGTTTACACGTTCATTCATTGCTTGCAGATAATATTGTTGTAATTCTGGAATACCGTTGACTACACTGCCCCAACGCAACATAAGATAGGTAGAGAACTTCTTGCGTTCTTCATCATTGAGTTCATCATAAAACTCACGATTACGCAAATCAAGTTGTGCCATTTCATAACCAATGTCAAGTTTGTTCATAGAATATTTCTTTTTCTACATCTAATGCTATTGCAGCTATTTTTCTTATCACAATACCGTTATCTTTTGCAATTAATAAATGTGTTAAATCTTTATAAGAATTAATATCTTTATTATTAACTAATACAATGTCTATTCCTTTTTGAATAATTTTTTTATAAATTTTTTCATCATATTCTTGCGTAATTGCTTTGCCATTAGAAAGAATGCTATATTGAAGATCACAAGGTCTCATATACATAAAAAGTTGATGCAAAGAATGATCCGTATACACAATATACCAAGTTTTAGCATTTGTATCCCACTTTGCACCTAATTTTTTTACCCTATCTTTGTGCTCAAATGGGACATCAAGAATTATTTTATAATTTTGTTTCATATAGCTGTAACTTAAAGTTAATTCATGATATACACATTCAATATAGATGTCATATTTTCTAATATAAAAATCACATATAATATTTTGATTAGGATATTTTACTTCATATTCATATGAAAGACCGCTTGGTAGCAAAAATTTATTCACAAAATCAGCTTCAAATTTACTGCGATATTTTTTACCGTCATTGGCAACAGTTGGAATACCAAAGATAGGTTTTTTTGGTTTTGTTGCAAGATTAACCAAGGATTATTCCTCTCCATTCACCTTTTTCGGTTGGTGAAAATATGCCAGCGATGCTGCCATCATTTTTGATTTCTTTTACTTCTTCACTCGCATAATATAGTGAGCGCAACTGATCTGCCGCATCTTTCAACGTAAGATTAGTCTCGGTGGCTTTAAGTATATCCATCCATTCAATATATTCTTCTGTATAATAACGCTTTGGTGGCGAAACTGTTCCAATGCTCATAATAATATTATACTACACTATATTTTGGATGTCAATGGTTTCACTTGCACGACTAATTTCTTTAACAAAGTATGCACATATTGGCTTTGGTCCGTCAGTTATTGGAATACAAAGTAGCTGACCGTTCTTTAGTTTAGGAAAATACCAGCGCACATCCTGATACACATCTTCAATTTCTATGTTCATAAATGCCGCACGGAATGAACTTAGCGGATTAAATGTAAATGCTTGGAATCCACGGTCATTGAGTTTTGTAAGTGGCAGTGCTTCTAAGTCACCAATTTCTGCTTCGCCAATAAGAATACGCCAATTATATGGCATCATAATTCTGTGTTCACCAATTTTTAAAACCAATGCTGGATCATTAAAACTTTCTAAAAATACCAATGGCAAGAAATAATAATCTGCTTCTGGTGGGTTACTGTTATCTAAAACGCAAAATCGTAAATCATCAACTTGGTCTGGTAAATTATTCATTTCAAATACGGTATTATCAACTGTTAGTATTCTCACTGTCTTTCCTTAACAAAATTATAATATAATTCAGCAATGGCAACCTGACCATCAGGGTGCGTATGATATCCTGGATCTGGTCCAGTTAATGGATGACTATTGCAAAAAGCACCCAACGCAAAATTTGGTGGTGCAAAATATTTTTCTAAAAATGGTTGTGGGAAATCTGCCGCCCAACCTTTACCATGAATATATGTATTCCAACCATTAAACAAAAATGGTATGTTTAAGTAATCTAATTTCCATAAACCACTATACAATACCCAATTATCTACTTGACGTTTCCAATGTGCATCATAAAGAAATGCAGCATAACCTTCCATTGCCATGCGTGTATGTTTGTCTACTTTGGCAATGCGATAGTTATGGTCATAGTTCTCAATAACACTGAACATTGTTTCAGCAATCATATGATAAGGATGAGCATCACCATAGTTAAAGTTCTTTAACCCATCTTCCCAACGATAACCATTACGGTTTTCTTCTTTTGCACTGTGGTTTGGACTACCATCTTCTATCTTAATAAACTTCTCAACTGGAAACTCTATGCGGTCTTCTGTAGTGCTTGCAATAAACACCCAATCTGCTTTTTCTTTTATTGCTTCATCAATCTGTAATCGTATTACATTATTGCCAATACCTTGACGAGCATAGGTAATAAGTTCAGCACCAAGTTTGTTAGCAAGAATTTCACTCCAATGCGTTCCCATATATTCAGGAAGATTACTAACAGCACTAAACGAGCAACCACATACTGCTATTTTCATAAATTTTCATTCCATACATAACTATAATCAGCAGGATAGTATTTTTTACCCCACAATTCTATTTCTTTTTTTAATTCTACAAACTTTAATAAACTTTTGTATTTTTGTATATCTATTTCATTAAACATATTATTAATTTCTATATCGTAATAAAGTTTTTCATAATTTAACAATATTTTATTTTTGTTATTTTTAGGATGATTATAAAAATCAAAGAAAAATTTAACTAGTAGTGGATTTTTTAAATGGGTTTCAAAGCTATGTTGATCTACAATTGTATGATGGTCATGATTTTTAAATAAACTTTCAACTCGTATATTTGAATACCATTCTTTAGAAAAAATTATTTTATAAATTTGGAAATTATATTTTTTTAGCAACTCGTAATGTTCATTTTGTAAATAAAAAAGATGATGCACAGCAGTATATTTGTCAGAAATTGTTGACAAGATAAATTCAAATTCTTTATAATCTACGTTTTCTTTTGATTCTTCAAAAGAATTTATATGGCGTCTTAAATTTTTATTAAGACATATACTTTTAGATGTTAATTCAGTTTCCAGAAAAATATCATTATAATTTAAAAAATTACATAAAAAATCACCACGACATCCACCAACATATTCAATTAAATATTTTTCACTCATTTGTAGTTGCTCTTTTCTTGAGTAAATGGATATTTTGCATCTTTATAAAACTGTTTACGTTTTGTAAGATGACGTTTTGCAAACTTACAATCTGCTGTTACATCCCAGATTTGAACAAAGTCTTTGTCTTCTGCTTTGCGGATTCCACGTCCGATACTTTGGATGACACGAACAAAACTTTTACCAGGTTCAATAAGCACAAGATTGAAAATGCGAGGGATATTAATACCAACGGCTGCAACGCCGTAAGTAGCCACGATAATCTTGTCACTAACATCCGCAACTTCATCATAGTGTTCTTTACGATCTCCGACTTTCATATCGCCATGAACAAACACACTATTAGGCAATCGTGCAACAAGTTCATCACCACATTCACGGCGATCAACCAACACAAGTGTATTACCAGTTTTGATAATTTCATTTACCATACTTGCAAGATGATCCAATCGTTCACTGTTAGTGGTGAGATATTTAAGTTCAGCCTGATAGTTTTTGAAGTCACTGTATTCAACAGTTTGCACAATGTTAACATGACACGCACTTAACACACCACGTTCTTGTAATTCTGCTGCACTTAATTGATTAAGAACTTGACCAAATGATACAAGTAATGCGGCACGTTCAAATTGTTCTTTGGGAACTGTTCCTGTTAATCCCCAACGGATAGGAACATCAGCAAAGTGATCTGTAAGCAATGCTTTAAGAACTTCTGCTTTTGCTTGATGCACTTCATCAACAATGATAGCAACAACGTTTAGCATCGCTGTCCACTCATCACCATCTTTATTTTTCTTTAGTAGATTGTTTAGGCTTTGCCATGTGCAGATAGTATGTGTGCGACCAAGTTCTTTACGATCACCAAAATAAACACCAACATTTAATCCAAGATTTATATAATCTGCTTCTGTTTGAGTAACAAGACTTTTGTTAGGCACAATAATAATCGTGCGACCATACTTTTCAACACTATACGATAGTGCTGCTGTCATAATTGTTTTACCAGCACCAGTGGCTACTTCTTGTATACCTTGTGGATTTTGTAAGAACTCGTTGACAATTTCAACTTGATAATCACGTAGAACTATTGGCTTGCCTTCTTGTGGATGAACTTTTGGCCAGTTCTTATTGCTAAATGTATTTTCATTTATTGCATCAAACTCAAGTTGCTCACGTGATGCACGATGATCTTCAATTTCAAAATCCCAATTACGATCTTGCAACCATTCTATAATTTCTGGTAGTAGATTGATATAGGTTGAACCACCAAGTTGAAAATACGCAACCTTACCATCCCATCTACCTAACTTTACACTTGGTAGGTGACGAGCATACGGAACTTCATACTTAAATTTTGTAACAAGTCTCCGACGAGTGTCAACGTCAAGACCTTCTAATTTACAATTGACTTCATCACGGATGATAATTTTACATAACATTAATGTTAATATAGTATATTAGAAAATATATTTCAATAAAAAAGCAGCGATAAACGCTGCTTTATTTTTTTGATTTTACTTCTGCAATTTTTTGTATGGTAACTTTACCGTCACCAAATCCATATTGCAAATCGACCAGGCGTTTTGCACTCGCCTGATCGTTTGCATTTACTGTAAGTGAGAATTGCAGTGTTGGTGTATGAGGTCTTGTCACTACACCTTTTATATCATACTGCTTCAACGACCACCACTCCTCATCACTGTAATCTCTGCAACACGTTGCCAACGAGAACCAACACTCTTACGAAGATCTGCCAACTTAAGTGCGGTGCGAAGTGACATTTCACGGAACCGCTTGGCATTATCCTTCATAAACTGCAGAATTTCGTCCTGTTGCTCATCGGTAAAATCATAATCACGGAACAATTCACCGCTGTTTGCAATTTGCCGAATACGAAGATATTTATCGTGTTCAGTGTCAAGCGTCAAGTCAATGTAATGGCAACGTGATTGCAATGCTTCAAGATGGTCTTGCAGTTTCTTGCTACGGATATTCTCAAACTTCAAGTTAGTAATGAAGATAACACCACCCTTGAAGTCAAACTTGTTTGGAATACCTTGCTTGTTCAAAAGTGAACTGTCAGCGTTCCAGTGAATTGTGCGGCGTTTACCGCTATCAAGTGCAGCCTTGAGAATGTTAAGTGCCAATTCATCCATCAACACGCTATCGCAATCGTCAAACACAAGAACAGAACCGCTTTCGCTGAACTCATAAAGTTTAGCATACAGACCAAGTGCGGTCATAGCACCCTTGACAACTTGATACTTTACACGGCCAGCAACTTCATCAAGAACACTAACTTGGTCAAGACGCTTATGAACACCATAGGACTTACCAACGCCAGGTGGACCAACAACGATCATAGCACGAACGTCACCTTCCTTGACAGCAGTTGTCATATCTTCAAGAATAGAGAAACGTTCAGCAATACGTTCAATAATCTGCTCGTCAGTTTCCTTGACTTTTGGTTGAACTGCTGTTTCGGTCATGGTAGGTGCTTCCTGATCTGTATATTCAATCATATGCTCACCGTCAAGTTGAATACGGCAACGTTTGCGGTTGAAAGGAATTGAACCATCCACTGAAATATACCCACTACGACCAACCTTGGTAAATGGGGTCAGTAGCGGAAATACGGTGTTTTCAACAGGCATACCGTTAAAAGTACCAGACTTAACGAGGACTGAGTTAGACATCTGTTTTCTCCATCAACAGGTTATATTGTGATAATATCATAAAATTGGGGGTTGTCAAGCACTTTTTTAAAGTGCGCCCGTCCAACGAATGCGGTCAAAAGTGCCGTCAATAACGTTACCACGGGCAAAGTTTTTGGCTGGTGCTTTCCAAGATGCGGCTTTAAGGATATCACCCATGCGGAATTTGCCAATATTGCCCTTGGCAATAAAGCAGTGGACGCTGTTACGTGATACAATCTTGATAAATTTGCTACCTTCTTCAATGCGAAAACTATCATTATATTCTTGGATCATAGCCGCTACGTGTAGTAAATGGGCTTGATGTCCAGCCCAAGCCAAATAGTCAGCCTTGGCTTTTTCAATCAGTTGGATAATGCCAGTTTCAAAGTCCATTGCAGTTCTCCGTTGCAATTTCTATATTACCAATATAACACAGATTTAAGGGTTGTCAAGCATTATTTGCAACAACCATGGCGTCATCATACCGCTCGTAAGCCATTGAAATTTCATCATAATTTGGCTCTGGCTGTGGGTCATTTTGGTGGATACGGGTCCATTCTTCCGCCAAAAATTGCTGAATTTCAGGGGAATTTGTATCGATTTGGGTGTCAAAATCTTGACGTTTTTCAAAACGGGTCATGTGTAACTCCTCTGCTTATATGTTCATAATAGCATAAATTAGGATTATGTCAAGTATATTTTTATAAATATTATTGGAGATAGATATGGCTATAAAATTACTATTTGACTTTACTAAGTCACATTCAACAGAAACTTCTGAAATATATCACTTAATGGATCAAATGGATATTTTTGACCAAAATTTTTTAGATAATGGTATAATTCACTCTATCCAAAGTTCATCCGATATAACTGGTGAAAACATACATGAACAAACCTATTATATTTTTGATTCACTAGCTAATTTTCAAAACTTTCTTGAATCTAAAAATAGTTCAGAAATTGAGAATTTATGGAAATCTGTTTATGATGCTAGATTCAAAAAAGGGTTTTTAATGAAATTCTCTATCGATTATAATTATGTAATTGAATAATTGCTTCTAGCATAACGTTCACGATAATGACGTTCACCTGGTTCTAAACTACGAGCCAACTCTACATAATCTGGACCCTTACTATGCAACCAAGCCTCGTGGTCAAAACGCCAATGAGGATTAGTTGGATGACGGGTAAACTGTGTAAAGTTATGATTTAATCTATCTTCTGGATGTGCAATAGGTTCTAACTTAGCAACATAATCACTCTTTGCCCACCAGAAATTACCAGCAAAGTGTGGCCATGGGGCAGTATTGTAATTTGTTCCAACAGCTTCTGCACCTTCACCAAGTGCTTCAACATTATCACGCCACTTCTCAATCGTTGCCCAATTCATAAAGTCACGCCAATCACCAACGTTTGGATCACCATAACGTAACAAACCTTTAAGATGAATATAACAAATATGATAAGGTTGACTTGCTTCACGTGCTTGTTGTAACATATACATCAATGTTGGCCATTCATGATAAGCAGCATCTTTGTTGACGCTTGCAAGTTTAAGTTTGCCTGTTGAGTCATTAATATTCTTTGTTGACAACCAATTAGTAAAGGTCCAAGGTTGACCATTCATACAGATATGGATTTCACTGGCTGCATCCCATAATCCAGATTTTTCAATTAAGTCCCATTGTTGGTCCATTACTTGGTTCCAACCGCCTAGTTCATTTACATGCCAGAAAATCTTGATCGGTGTCATTTTATTACCTTGTTGATGTTGGTGGAGAATATCAGAGTCGAACTGATGAATCCGCCTTGCAAAGGCGGCGGTTTTCCACTAGCCTAATTCCCCACTAGATAATAATATATATCCAGACATAATACATGTCAAGAAAAAACCCCTGCGTGGCCCATTTTAGTTACACCAGAGGCAGAGGTTTTAATAGTAGCCATCATCGGAATGATAAGACCAACCCAACGAATTGAATTGGGGGGTTAAGCTAGTTATAAGATCAGTAAAAAACGTATTCCGTTAGTTGCACACACTCGTCAGAGGAGTGGTTATAGAATAAATTTATAAACTGATAATATTATTTAACACTTTTTATTACGTCAATCAATAAACTTTTAAATTCTTCTTTTGCTGGTAAAAAAACTTGTTCACGAATTTGATTACGATGTCTATAATTACTATACTTTTCTTCTTCCCACATATCATCTTGGGCATCAATCATCTTTTCCATAGCAATCAACATTTTTTCTAATAGTTCGTCTGTTGTCATTTTATCCTCATAATGATAAGAAACTTTGTGAACGGTCTATCCATTCTAATACTAAATCTTTTTCGTCAAAATTATCAATAGCACTTAATTTAGCATCTAAACAATATGGCAATCTACCTGTATCTTTCAATTCATATAAACTTCTATACACACGTGGTTCATCAGTAGTTTTATAAACAGCAGCACGTAACCAACGATTTTGTTTATCAAACTGAAAATGTGCATTACGACAATCAAAACCAGCACTTGCTAATTGAACAATAAGACTGCTCATTGTATAAACATGATACATTCCATTTACCATATTAACGTTTACAGTATTGTGTTGTATATGTTGACTTATAGAAAGTGAATATGGAATTTCAACTATTAATAATCCATCTTTTTGTAACAACTTATGCCAATGAAATAATGTAGCAACAGGATTTAAAGCATGATGCAATGCGTTGTGACACCAAATAAGGTCTTGCGAAGGTAACTCTATAGTAGAGAAATCTTCAAATATCCACTTCATTCCTTGAACAGTTTGTATGTTATGCGGTGGTGCTACTTCCACAGCAGTAACATTAAAATTATACTTTTGCCCATCTGGACTTACAAGCGATGCCCACCATACAGCATCATAACCCATACCAGCCCCCATAACACAAATATTATCTAATCCCATAAGATAATCATCTAACATAGACAAATAATTTAGTGTTACAAGACTATGGGAATGGCTTTCTTGAGGTGTCATTGGGTGTCCGTTAAATATTGCTATAGATTATATAGTAGGATATTATTAGGGTATGAAAATTTTAATCACGGGCAGCAACGGATTTATTGGTAGTTATTTGTGCAAGTATTATGCCGAATATGGTCATCAAGTTATACAATTACATCGTGGAGTCTGTGATTTAGAAGATAGTGAGAGTGTTAGAAATTTCTTTACTGCAAATCCATGCAATACTGTAATTCACACAGCACTATGGGGTCGTGAATTAGTTCGCAGTGATAATCCAGAAGTATATGACCGCAACTGGAAAATTTGGCAAAATCTATTAAGTAATCGTGACAAGTTTCAACAATTTATTAATATTGGAACAGGTATGGAGTATGATGGTGGACGAGACATCAAATATGCTGATGAAGATGATGCCTTATATGTGGAGCCTACTGCTCCTTATGATAGGGTTAAAAACGATATATCTCGTGCTATTCATAATCTACCATCTTTTTATACACTTCGTTTATTCGGAGTAGCACATTATACAGAAGGTAATCGTTTCTTTAATAGACTATTAAATGAACCAACATTTACAATTAATGAAGATCGTGAATATGATTATTTTAATTTAGAAGATCTACCAACCGTAATAGATTTAATTTTAGATAATAAAATACAACATAAAGCAATAAATTGTGTTTATGAACAGAAATATAAATTAAGTCAACTTGCAAAATTATTCTGTGATATTAAAATGCTTGATTATAAAAAAGTGCAAGTATTAGAAACTAGTAATAAAAATTATACTGGAAGCAATGACAGATTAAAAAGTTATAATATGCCACTACTTGGTTTAGAATTAGCCATGCTTCGGTTTTAATTTACCGTTTTCATCAAACAAGATTTCAGCAAAACGTTTTTTGCATGATTCACCATTCCATGCTTGTTGCATTTTAGCAACTTGATCAACACCAATTTCAATTGCTTGCTTAAAACTTGTTTGTGGATATGGTGGAATATATTGGTGAATATGACGGAAGGCATGGTCACCACTGCACAACATAGGGCGACCAACCATAAGTGCTTGGTCAGTAGCACTGCTAATACCAGTTGTATTACGAGCATAGAAGAACACGTTTAATGTATTCTGTGACAACCATTCTAACAACTCTTGGTCACTGAAATAGTTTTCAGTAAGTTGTATTTCAATGCCAGGTTTTGCAATAGGTAAACACTGTGTAGCAACTTCCATACGAGCATAACCGCCAACATCACCATAGTAACTACCAGGTGCATAGTTCATTCTTATAATTGCACGATCAAATTCTTCATTAACTGCACGAACAAGATTACCAAGGTTTCTACCATGACCAGCAAGACCGTATGTTCCAATAACTGGTATTTCTTTTTCTACATATGGTTGAACCTTTGCAGTGCCAAGTGGACGTGGAAATGCATAGAAACGCTTGTCATGAAAATCAGCGGTTGGGTCTACCCAAAAATAAGCATCAAAATCATCAATGTTTACACCTTCTAAACCAGCATATGGATTGTTCGGAAAACCTTCAAAGTGAAAGCAGAACTTCATACCTGGCAAGTTCTTACAAATCATTTCACTGCGAACACCGCTTTGGTCACGCATGGTAGAGATATGATAGTTAAAGAAATAAGCATCATATGGTTCTTTTTCTTCACCACGATGAATAACTTTACCGCTATTAAGTGCGGATATATCTAAATCATTTGTTTCAAAATAATCCATAGTATAATTTGCACCGTCTTTAAGAACATTATGCAACATTCTACCAATAGTGCTCATACTGCAAGCACCACGATCTTTGTTTATAAGTGCAAATTTATAGGTCATAAACCAATCCTTTTGAATATTTTAGTAAAGTCTTCATGTATTTGTTCTGGTGTAAATCTTTTGTGAACTGGTTCCCATGGTTTAGTTCCGTGTGCTATGATTTGTTTTAATGATGAATTTTCAACAATAATAGTTGGTTCTAAATTCCAATAACTTTTGAACTGATGGCTTTTAGTAATTGCAATAGGACGACGAGCAGCAATAGCATAATCAATACTACCACTCATACCAGCACCATCAAGATAATCATAGAAATAACAATTAACAGTATTTTGTGCCAACCAGTTTACAATACCTTGTTCATCAAGCCAATCATTGCTGACCTCTACTTTGATATTAGGTTTTGTAATAATGGAATTTACCTGTGCAAGAATTTGTGGTCCATATGTATTTTTTGGTTGTGTAAAGAATCCATCTGGCATATGTAGTCGTATAATAGCTTCATCGAACTCATGTTGAACTTGTGCTGCAATTCTATGAACACCCTTCCATGGTGCAGGAAATCCTTGCCATCCAATTACAGGTATATTTTGCTCAACATATTCTACTGTTGGTGTTTTTGCAGGTAAATGATTTACAACAAATACACCTTCATTCTGTGGAACGCTTTCATCATATGTCATCATATATTGCCATATAGGATGCGTATATGGATTCCATTGTTCAGCAAATTGTTTGGCTTGATCATAAACAATACAAATGCATTTAATATCTGGATATAATCCACGTAGACTCATTGATTCAATCCACGGATTAACACCTTTATGAAAATTAAAAATAACTAAATTTGGTTTGTAGTCTAATATCTTTTTGCTACACTCATCAATACTGTCAGTATAAATTGTTTCAATTTTATAAAGTGGATGTTTATCCAAAATATTTGCTAATAATGAACCCGTTAAACTGACACCACATCTACCACGATCATTTTCATCTGTGATTGGTGTAGTAACATATAATATCTTTGCATTATTCATTTGCTTGTTTTACCTGTTCTGCAATCCAATGATATGTTTTGCTTATACCACCATATAAATCTTGTGGCGGAACCCAACCAAGTTTTTCACGAATTAAATCATTATTACTATTTCGTCCACGCACACCTTGTGGACCAGGTATGTGTTTTATTGTAATTGTTTTATCAGCAATACCACTTACCATAAGAACAAGATTATTAATACTAATGAGATGGTCACTACCAATGTTAACTGGACCTTCAAAGTCACTGTCCATAAGGCGCATAATACCCTCTACACAATCATCCACATGTAAGAAACTACGAGTTTGTTCGCCATCTCCCCATATTTCAATCTCGCCACCTTCTGGAGCCATAGCAACTTTACGGCAGATAGCGGCTGCGGCTTTTTCTTTTCCACCTTGCCAAGTTCCATATTCACCAAATATATTATGAAAACGTGCTATACGATTACGCATACCATACTGACGATTATATGTAAGATAAAGGCGTTCACTGAACAGTTTTTCCCAACCATATTCACTATCTGGGTGAGCGGGATAAGCAGTGTGTTCACGACAGTCTGGATGTTCTGTGTCCATTTGGTTGTGTTCATTATAAACACAAGCACTACTACTAAAAAATACTTGTTCTACGCCATTGCGGTGTGCGGCAGTTACAACATTAAGATTAATCTTTGCGCTGTTGTTCATTACTTCTGCATCATTAACACCAGCGTTGATATAACCAGCACCACCCATATCAGCGGCAAGCTGAAATACACGGTCAACTTTACGATCAATAATAAAATCAACAACGTTTGGATTGCGACAGTCACCAATAAAGAACTCATCACATGCACTTGATGCAAATTCTGGTTGTTTTAAATCAACACCACGAACCCAATAACCATCTGCTTTAAGACGCTTGGCAACATGACTGCCAATAAATCCACCTGCACCTATTACAATTGCTGTTTTCATTTTATTCCTCGTTGTCAAATATAATTTCTGTAAGTCGTTCAATGCAACGTTGTTGACTCCAATCCTGTTGAATCTGTCGCACATAATCAACACCATTTTCAATGGTTTCACGCAGACTCATTTCTGGATATGGCTTTTGATATTGTAAGACATGCCTAAATGTTGGATTGTTTACTACAGCAATAGGACGACCACTTGCTATTGCTTGGTCAGGTGCAGCCGCAATGCCTAAAATATGACGTTGATAGAAGAAAGCATTTACGGTATTACGACTGCACCAATCTATAAGTTCATCATTGCTGTAGAAATTATGTGTAATCTGTAATTCAACATTGTCACGTGCAGCGGCACGACATTGTTGTAAAACTTGATTTAGTAATGATTTGTTTTGGTCACTATATGCTGCTTGTGGTAGGTTAATACGCACAATAGATTTTTCAAACTCTTCACTTGCTGCCTTGACAATAAGATCAAATCCTTTGTCTACCGTTACATAACCATAGCATCCAATAACAGGAACTTCTGGAACATACTTGTAACCTGGTACAATTTTAGGAAGCACACGTGGAAAAGAGTGGAAGCGTGGATTACCAAACTTTTTTGTAGGATCAAGAACAATGTAACCATTAAAACTATCAGGAACATTGTCTACAACTGGATTAGCATCATCACGGATTTCTTCAACTACCATGCAATAGTTTACACCAGGAAACTTATAGAACTGTGTGCAATCAATACCTTCCATTTCACGCATAGTATATGGATGATAGTTCCAAATGATAGCATCGTATTGTGGTGGACTACGACCATCAGGTCCATAAATGCGACCATTATGAAGTTCCATACGATTTAAGTAATTTACTTCCGCATAATCCATTTTCCAATGTGGCGAGTTTTCCATTAAATTAAAAAATGTCAAACCCTTTTCATAAATTGAGCAGTTTGCTTCACGTGTATTAACGAATAAAAATCTATGTTTCATATTACTTTTCTATATGGTAACCGCTTGTTTGTTTATTGTTCTTGATATCATCAATTGCACGTTCAATAATACGAACAGCAGGACTTGAAAATGTTGTATTGCTAAAACGGAAGTCTGCCGCAATGTCAAGACCATAAGGCAACAAGTCTTCTGGCTTATGACTAAAGTTTACAAATACTTTATTCTTATCAAGCAAGTTTTGTTTTGTATTAGCATAAGTGAATGGACCACTATTCTTTCCAACAATAAGATTTACTTTTGTTGAAAGATATGAAATATCACAAAGATCACATGTGTCACTAAAGATATCACCTGTAAAAAAAATGTTATCAAGTTTGGTTTCAAACTTCTCTGTTGCAACTATTGTATCATTCTTATGATTTTCAGCAACATATTCAATAATACTTTTCATATTATCCATACTACTTTGCTTACTTGCTACTGCACTATTACAGAACAGATAAACATTACCTACCAACTCACTATTATTATCTACAGCGGCAGTATTATACTTGCTATAATCAATTTCTGGAACATAATCCCATACATCATTACTTAACTTAAGGTCAATGCCAAATTGCTGACGAAGATTGTTGTAGCACTCACCAATGATACGATGATGGCTGATATAACTTGGGTGAGTGTTTGGCCAAAGACCCATGTAACTACCTACCCAAGTATTGATAAGGATAGTATCTTCATCAACACCAAAACGCTTCCACTGATCAATGCCATCAAGCACTGCTTGATTGTTTTCTGCATCAAGTGTTTCTGCAAGGTCAATGATTGCACGTGGATTTTTCTTATGTGCATAATAAAAGTTAGATTCTGGCAATTGACGCTTGATATCGGCAACCCATCCTCGTGTAGAGAATAGGTCACCGTAATGCCAATGGTTAAAGAATACTATGTTTTCCATAGATTATCCAATAACTTGGAAGGTTGGGCAAGGAACTACTAATTTACCGCCCTTAGATATGAAATCTTGCTCACGCTTGACGAACTCATCAATAAAGTGCCAAGGAAGAACAAGCAAGTAATCTGGGTTTGCTGCTCTCATTTCTTCTTCACTGCAAATTGGAATATTAGTTCCAACTGTCAACAATCCAAACTTATATGGGCTACGTTCAGCAATAGCAGTGACAAGATCAGGAGTGATACCAAACAATTGTAGTAGTGTGTTACCCTTTGTTGAAGCACCATAACCATAAACCTTCTTACCTTCTGCCTTTGCTTGATGCAAGAAGTCAAGAACTTGCTTTTTCAAGTTCCAAATGTTATCACCAAATTCTTTCCAAAGGTCTTCATCAGTGATATTCCACCAAGCATTTTCATACTGTAGCGTAGCTGCAATACGCATTTCACAAACGTCACGAATCTGGCGTGTGGCAAATGTCTTTTCATCAGCAGTATCTTTTTGGAAAGTTACACGGAATGAACCACCATTAGCGTCATTAAGTGTGCAATCACGTAGAACAAATCCTTCACTTTCAAACAATTTCTTAATGCTGTTTAAATCATAATAGTAAACGTGTTCATGGCAAATGTTATCAAATGCCAACTGCTTCAACATAAGTGGTGTATAACTCATTTGTAGAACAAATACACCATCATCTGTAAGAATATCATGTGCATCACGAATAAATGGACGTGGGTTATCAAGATCATAGAACATTGCAATACAAGTAATAACCTTTGCCTTTGCATCTGGACCAAGACCAAGACGGTTCCAAGCATCCTTTGTAAAGAAGTCTTGAATTACACGTGCATGTTTGGTGCTTTCTGCCAAGAAACTATCATCAGCAGGATCAATACCAACCTTTGTCATATAATCAGGAACTTGACGAAGCAATGTGCCATCATTACAAGCAATGTCAAGCCAGATATCACCACTTTGTGTCTTGGTACGGCTTGTAACTTCTGCAACAACATCACCAAGAAGTTTAGTCATTGTTGCATTAGTTCCGCTGCGATACCAGTATTGTCCATACATCTTGTCCAATGGTGCAACACCATCAAGACGGACTGCACCAATAGTTTGGTCAAGATAAAGATCAAGCGACCAAGGCTTTGTTTCACGCATTTCTGCGCCTGGTTTCATAAAATCACTTACGTAGTGATCACCTAATTCTAAAATCTTTTTCATTTTAATCCCTCGTTGATATATGATTTTGTTTCTACAATATCGCTATTGTATAGTTTGTTGATATCTAATTTGTATTGGCAACGGTCTTTATTACCTTGGTGAACGTCAGTGACTAACTTGATAAATTCACTGTCATATGGTTTCAAATCGGAACCATATGTTCTTACAACGTCTTCATGTCGCCAAATCATATGATTTACTGCTTTAAGATTCTTGACAATATCATCAATCGGCGCACTTGGTGCTTCAAGTCCATCAATAATCTTCATGAGTTCTGCTAATTCTTTGGTAACATATTCAATTTTAATGCGATTTGTTTCGTTATCTACCTTGCCATATTCTTCTAACTTAATGTTTAGAATAGTAATCTTATCCCACAAATCGCCAATGCTAATTGGCGCAAATACTAATTGTCCCATGTTCAGCCTTTCTTTGCCAAGTTATAGTCATTTTCACACATATCACGAACAAGGTCTTGTAGCGAATATTGTGGTTGCCAACCAAGAACTTCACGAACCTTTGTAGCATCGCCTTGAATGTTTACAACATCAACAGGACGGTAAAACTCTGGATTTACACGAATCATAACATCACCACCAACACTATTACGTGCTACCTCATTTACACCAGTTCCTTCCCAAAGCAACTTAATACCAAAGTGTTCTGCAGTAAGATTACAAAAATCACGAATGCTGCTTTGAACACCAGTAGCAACAACATAATCATCTGGAGTATCGTGTTGCAACATCATCCACATAGCACGAACATAATCTTTGGCATGACCCCAATCACGCAGACTGTCCATATTACCAAGTTCAAGCACTTTCTGCTTACCTAATACCATATTAGCAAATGCTTTTGTAATCTTACGAGTAACAAAAAGTTCACCACGGCGTGGACTTTCATGGTTAAATAATAAACCATTGGAACCAAAAATCTTATAACTTTCACGATAGTTTACCGTGATCCAGTAAGCATAAAGTTTGGCAGCACTATAAGGAGAACCAGGATAGAATGGTGTATCTTCCTTCTGTGGATTAAACTTCTGGATACCAAACATTTCACTGGTTGATGCTTGATAAAACTTTACATCATCTACCATCTTCAATGAACGGATACTATCAAGAATACGCAGCGGTCCAAGAGCATTTGTATCACCTGTAAGTTCTGGCATTTCAAAACTTACCTTAACATGACTCTGTGCCGCAAGATTATAAATCTCTGTTGGACGAACGTTGTCAATAAGATTACGGATGCTATTTGCATCACTCAAGTCACCATTATGAAACTTGACTCGATCCTTTACTTCTTGAATATTTGGGTGGTCAAAGTTTGCGCTACGGCGAATAAGACCATGGACCTCGTAGCCTTTGTCAAGTAGCAATTCTGCCAAATAGCTACCATCTTGACCTGCGATGCCTGTAATAAGTGCTCTTTTCATTGATAATTCCTTTGATATTGTATATATTGTTGATAATATACGGACATAAATTTATGCTACCGTAAAGTCTTCCATTCCTGCTGTCTTAAGTCGGACCATGTGACCCAACATAAAATTTTTACTTTCCAGTGCTTTCATTACACCTAACCAACGATTACGCAATAGTGCGACTTCGTTAATAATGGTTTCATAATCAATAACTTCTTGTTCACCATCTACATACTTTTCAGCATCACGGCTTGTTAGCGCACGAGCATAATGTTCCAAATATTTTTGGAAATGTTTTCTACGTATTTTACGTAATTGGATATTAAGAAAATTAAGCACTGCTTCTATTTCTTGTAGTTGATTAAAACGATATGCTGTTATACCAGGTAGTGCACTCATATTTTTTTCTACAATACCATTAATATTAATATCACGATGTGCTAAATTAAATTCAGCTTCGTAATATGCAATAAAGTCTGGTATTAATCCTATGTCTTGGCTTACTCTGGTATACCAACTGCTCATTCATCAAAATCTTCGTCAGATTCCTCTATTTCAATATGTTCTGAAATTGCATTTTCCATAATTCTATCAACAGAAAGTGCATTTAGATCACTATCGCTTATACCTAAATCAACCAACTCATTAATAACGTGGTCTGCTGCCATTTGGCGATCTTTTGCTGGAATATATTCCTTAATGGTTTGCCAAAATTGGACAAGTAAATCACTTGTATCACTCATCAGTAATTTCCTCTTTAGTTTTAGGAGTATGTTTACTATACTCACTCATAATTACATCAAGTTGTTCATTTGTAAAGTTCTTCCTAAACTCCTTGATAATTTCCCCTGTCACAGGACTTGTGTAGGCAAGACGGTTTCCTTCTTTTACAAGAATACCCTCTGCTTCAAACATATCAATTAGACCGCTATATGGGTCCATACCAGTTTCATATGGAATTTTAACTTGAACACCTTCAAAAGGTTTAGAATAACGTGTCTTCATAACTTTACATGCTGCACGAATACCATTAACTTCACTGGTCTTATTGCCATCTTCATCTTCTTTTAGTTTCAATTTACGCATTGCAACAACAATAGATGATGCATAGATAAATCCTTGACCACCAGAAATCTTGTCATCAGGGTCAAACATATCTTGTGAAGCATATGTATGATTGGTAGCAACCATTCCCACATTGTAAGAACCAAACATATTAACACAATTGCGAACAAGTGCAGTCAATGCTTTTGGTTTACGACCCATGTCACCCTTTAAGTCACCACTTTCAAATTGATTAACATCAGTTGGTGTCAACAACATACCAAGACTATCAACTACGAATAGAACCTTTGGACGTTCGCCATCTGGCATAGCCTTAATCATATCCATGGAATTGTTAATAAACTTGGCAACATCATCAATCATTGCCATGTTGACTTTCATAAGTTTATCTTCACTTGTATCAACGCCAAGTGCTTTAAGCCAATCTTCATCAAGTGCATTTTCTGTATCAATAAGAAACACATAGATGCCTTGTTCCTGTGCGTGTCGAACAATGTTTCCACTGCAAATATATGATTTGCCAGCACCACTCTCACCCGCAAATACGGTTACTTTTCCAAGTGGAATACCCTTTTTAAAATCACCACTAATACGATAGTTTAGTGTATAATTTCCTGTTGAAATCCAATCAGTTGGATCATTATACCCAATACTCATGCCTGGTATTGCTTTTGTTAAGTCTTTGCGAAATTTTGATACGTCAAATGGTTTAGCCATAATACTGCCTTTTTGAAAAAATAATATAATATGTGGGCAGACTTGTCAATAAATCCGCCCACATTTATTGTAACTATTCTGCTGTTTTACGATTACGAATCATGCTGAGAATTTCAGCCGCACGAGCATTGCTATCAGCTTTAGGTGCAGTGCTTACAGGAGCAGATGCTACTTGAGATTCTTCATCCCATGGTGCATCTTCCTTTACACTTGCTACCTGTGGGCGAGCCGTTGGTGCATTACGAGTTACTGGAGTGGAATCATCTGCATCAGCAGCATCACCACGCAAGCCAGCGGGCTTGTAATACTGTCCCCAACGTGCTTCATCATAAGTGGCACCATCAACGCTTGCCTCAAACATTTCTTTAATAATCTTAAGTTCTGCGTCACCAGGTTTCTTTGGAAGGAAACTCTTCAAATCAAATAGACCAAATGCATCAATTGCTGCACGTTCTGCTTGAGTTAAAGCACTTTCCTTACGTGCCCACTTGCTGGTAGCATAATCTGCATACTGACCCTTGCTAGTTTTTGTGATACTGAAATCCAAACCACGTTCAAAATCTGTTGGGATTTCTTCAATATCAGGGTCTTTCAATGCAGCAATGATCAATGGATATATGCTGGGGCTAATAACGAACCGACGAATTGGATTTTCGGGTACGCTGTCTTCTGCAAGTGGATTGTCACGGACAAATCCTTGGAAGATATAAGAACGCTTCTTCCAATACTTACGACCCATTTCTTCAAGACTCTTGTCCTTGAACCAAGTACGAACTTCTGTAAGAATTGGGCATGTTTCATTCCACATTTCAACACAGGGAACTTGAACAATAACTGGTTTACTGTTCATCTGACCCTTAACTCCGCTAAATGGGAGACGAATCATCGCACGTTCAACCCAGAAAAAATCATTCTTTGTGTCGCCATCAGGCAAGAACCTGACACGTGCCGTTGCATTTTCTGGAATGTCCCAATGTGGATAGATTGCGTTATCACGACCGCCGCCGCTAGAACCGCCTGTGCGGTTTTCTTGTTGTGCAAGTTTTGCACGGATTTCTGCCAATGAAGCCATAGTTTTTCCCTTTCTGTTTGCCTAAATTGTGCCTTATACACTTGTTACCAAGTGCATAATGTATTTATACACGGTAGCAAGAGTAATAGCAATATATTTTCGGCTCATTGAAAGAAAATATATGATGTAGAGAAGGATGTCAATAAGTATTTGCATGTTTTTTAGTTTAGAGAGTCAAAAAAATCAAAAATTTCCAATCCAATTTTATATTAATAATGTCGTTTTTAATACAGATTTAGGTTGGAAAAAACAAATTATAAATGGAAAAACAATTATTTACAAGGGTTATGCAGATTTTTTTCCTATGGAAAAAATTTTAGAAGAATTAATAGAAGAAAAAATTACAAAATTTACAGGAAATTTCTGTGCATTTATCTTTTCCGAAACTTATATTGAATGTAAATCAGATTTGTATCGTGGGTTTCCAATTTATTACAAAGAAGAATGTATTTCTAATTTATTTGAACAAAAAAATAAAATTTTTTCAAATCAAATTTTACAATCTGATTACAATTTTAATATAAAATTACAAAATGTAGATTTTAATGATTCTACTAAAAATTTAAATTTAAATTTTAATGAAACTATTGAATACATAGATGATTTATTGAATAAAAAAATAAGTAAATTTCTTTCTTTTAATGAACTACCCGTAAAATGTTTTTTATCTGGCGGTGTGGACAGTATGTTGGTTTTTAGTTACATTAAAAAGTTTACAAAATATTCCATTGTAAGTGGTGAAATTTATGATTTTGATTATTTTACTTTAAAAAATAACTACGATATTAAAAAAAATTGGGCATATAGACAGATAAATCATTTTAAAGAACCAAACTTATGGATAAGTGGAGCACCTGGTGATGAATTTATGCTAAGAAGTCCTGATACGTCAAATTTGTATTGTATTAGTAAACAAACTACTATTTTAAATTTACTTAAAGAAGAAAAATATAAAGATTGTTTGCACAAATTTTACTTTACTAATGATGAATCACTAGATTTTTTTAAAAAACAAGAAGATAAGAATAATAAAATTTTAATTAAAAGTCCTGAATTTGCAAAAAAAATTATTTTTGAAAAGATTTTAAACGATTATCAACATCACCATTTGGGTAACACACTTACGTATACTCCACTTCGAGATTTGAACATTACAAATGCAATATTAAACTTACCAACAGAAGTTGTATTTGACCAAATAATGGACAGTAGTATTAGCAAAAGTTTGATAGAAAAAAATGATAAAAATTTACTTAAATTTTTAAGCACATATAAAAACTATGAAAACTACATGGAAAATCTAATTGGTTTGGTAATTTAATATTAACGTTATTTAATTTACGCTTTATTAATAGTAAAAGTTCCGTTTACTATACTACCAGTTATGTTAAAACAAAAATTTCCAACCTCGTCGAGGGGTCCAAGTGTTATAATATGATTAGGAACGTTAGGAAGAATTTCAGTAAACACCTTAAAACTACTACTGCCATCATCAGTGTGTACTTGTTGTGATGCCCAATTTTCTACATACGCATTATTTATTTCACTCATTTTGCTTCCTTTCGCACAGCGGCATAAACAATTACTTGTGTGCCATCAATTACTGGACCAGTTAGTGTTATTTGATAATTGCCTTCTAGTGTTGGTCCAACGTCAACCGCATGATTTGGAAAATTTGGAATTACTTCACTTATAACTTTCCAACTCATGCTTCCACTATCTACATATCGCTGTAGGTCTGCCCAATTTTGCAACCAAGCTAAATCATAGTTCATTTTACAACAATACCAGCAACTGCTTGCATCCAACGAAGGTCAGCTTTTACGCTTTCTTCTGTCTTTTCTTTCTTGTCCTTTACTGCCTTCTTGAATGGTTCTTCTTTGTCACCATCCTTATCAACATCAAGGAAATCAGGCTTTGCTTTTGCTTCTTCAACTGCAGCTTCGTCAGTATATTCAACATCATTATGCTTCATATAATCACGTGCTGTGTCAAGATAGTCAAGTGCCTTTGTAATTTTAGCCTGAACCCATTCAGGAAGATTTTCATCATCTTGTAGGATTGCTTCAAGTTCTTTTGCCGCATCTGCCGCACCAGCAAGGTCATTCTTTGCCATACGACCTTCTTGATCATATTCTGCCTTATCATCATCACTTGGCTCACCATCTTGTGGAATGTTGTCATCTTCTTCTTGTGCGTAGATATAGTTTTCCATCAAAGGCAAACCCGCCAATTTACGCATTTCCATTACTTCTTTACTCATTTTGGTTTCCTTTGTTTCTTTCATATCACGTTCTGGATAATAATGTCCACCAGCATCATATGCACCGTGTGGATTGGTTGAACCGTCAGCATCATACCAGTCTTCTTTATCATCCCAACGCTTATCATCTGCATCTGCGTCTTCGTGTTCTGGTTTGTCTGCTGAACCACCTTCTTTTACTTGATAAGTTTTGCCATCTACTTCAAACTCTTTCTTACCAGCAGCTTTAGCAGCAGCTAATGCACCACTGAACTCATTGCCTTCATTTGGTTCTTCACTAACTTGTTCACTACTTTCCATAGCTTTTTTAATCCAAGCACGTGCTTCATCTTCTGTTTTAGCATGAAATACATCACGACTTGGATTACGCTTAAGAACTATTTCATAACCACCTTTGGCATCTGGTTTAATCATATATGGAACTGGTTTTGAATCAGTCATACTTGCGGCACCAGCACCAAGACCAGCGGCAAGTGCACCAGCTGCTATTGTTTTACCAATGCCTTCATCAGTTTCTTCTTCTTTCATATACTTATCTTTTATCTTGCCAAGTTCTTCTTGACTTGCGCCTTCACGACCTGCTTTTGCAAGTGCAGCCATACCATCTTTGCCATATTTCTTTTTACCAGTGTAATATTGAAGTCCACTTTCTTCAACTTCATCTTCACTGACAGCATCTTCACGCATACCAAGTGACTGCATAACTTGATTTACCATAGCACTTACATCACTGGTGCCAATTTCTTGTGCGCCAACATGATCTTGTGCTACACTATGAATAGCATCTAATACTTTGTCAAGACCATGTGCACGTAGCATCTTGTTAGCAGCACCACTGTTCATAAGACGATGACTGATTGCATCTGTAATATTTTCTACACTGGCTTGTTCGCCAATACTCATGATTTCTTCTGCAAATGCTTCACTTTCAGTCTTTTTACCTTTAATCTTTTCTGGTTTACGTGATGTATCTTGACGATATTCACGTTCCAACTTTGGATTCTGCTTAATAAGATTAAGTTCTTTAAGATACTTTTGTGCAAGTAGAATAGCTAATTTCTTGTCACTTGTGTATTCTTTGTCATCAGCTTTTTGTCCAAATGCTTCACCTTCGCTACTCATAAGGTCACCCATAAGTGCGGCAAAGTTAGCAACATCATCACTATCAGGTGCTACAAGACGATTAGCAATATCACCAAGAATTGCAACAGCCATTGCTTTGGTGTCTGTATAATTACGGCTTGTCATCAACTTGTCAAGACCAGCATCTGCTTTTAAAAGCAATTTAAACTTTGGATTAAGAATCTTGTTCTTAACACTGTCACTAACTTCATCAAGTTTGTTAAGTGTATTTTCACGAAGTTTCTTGTAAGCACCAGCAGCACTTGCAAGATAATTGTCAAGATTTTCATTGTAAGTTTGCTGTGTGAACCATGCCTTTACTTCTGTAACATCATTAACTTGTTCACCAAGAAACTCTGCAAGTGCTTCAAGACTTTCATTAAATGAACGACTATTATTGCTTAAACGATTAAGATGACGCTTTAAATTTTCTTTTACAGTTTGTGCGGCACGAATAACATTATTTGCTTCTGCTGCTTCAAATGTGCGTGTGCGAGTAGCACTTGCAAAGCGTCCCAGATTACGCATTTCACTTACTGCACGACTAATAATTTGACCATTAGAATCATAAGGATTGCCACCACGAGAAACGTGATTTGCCATTGCCTTTGCACCACTTACACTTTTAAATGGTAGTAGGAATTTTTCACCACTTTCATTTACAAGGAAAATACGATCTACTTTTAACAGTCGGTTATTTGGATTTTCTAACATGCGTTCATTATGAACAACATGAATACAAACATTGTTAAGGTTGCCTTCACTGACTTTACCTTTACGTTGCCATAGCACACGACTTTCTTCTAATGATTCTTTCATTTTCTTTTTCTCTGGGTTGGTTTTAGCTAAAAATTCATAATCTCTGCGACTTAAAACATCTTTACTAATATCACGAACGTCAAAATTTAACATATGTGATTTTGCATAACGACGCAATTCACGCAAGAAACGATACCAATAATCTTTGTCCTCTGGTAACATACGTTCAGTAATAGCATTATCAAAGAACACTTTCATACTGTTACCATCAATAAGACTGCATGTAACTTCGCCATAATCACGTTCACTTTGTTTATCAACATAACGAAAATTAAAAAAACGTGCGGCTTCTGGATCAATAGTTGTAACACCATTTTCATCACCAAGTCTAATTTTTGGAAATCTATTTCTTAATTTAAAAAACAGATCATTGCTTGCATTACTTAAATCAGCCATAAGATTATTTATGCCACTATAACATTATAAACGGCATTGGTGCTATGATATCTGCACTATCCATAGCCAACCCGTCACTGATTCTTGCATCATACATACGTAGATGTAATATCATTCTAACAGCTAATAATGTTGCCATAACAAGGTCATCAGTTTCACCAATCTTCGCTGCATAACTTACACCATGTGCAACAAATGTTTTTAATTCACTAACCAAAATCTTACTGGAAATTTTAATTTTACCTGTTTCAACCCATAGTTTAAACTTGCTACATGCCGCAATTTTGCTCTTTGGTGTGGTATTAAACCCTTTACGATACCTACGTCCACCACTGCCAGCAGGTTCACTCAAAAAACTACCTGGTATATTTTCTTCACCAAAGTCAGCAACTGCATTAAGTGCAGCTTCGCCAATAGTATTATTTTCTATACTATAATAGATGTTACCAGGTTCATTTGTAACTTCCTTAATGTATTTGCAGATTTCTGCCATAATTGCTACTTGTTTTTGTATGATTGTTAAATTATGTTGCCATTCTGCTACTTGGCGCATAGTAGTTGCATTGAAAACTTGAATAGCGGCAGGATCACCACCTGTTCCAAGACTTGGATCAAGTGCTACAATATAGATATGGTCACGTTGTGGTTTTTCATACCAACGCACTTGACCTTGACGTTCAATTGGGTCAATTCCATTTAAATCTAATAATATTCCTGGTGCAATAAGAGTTTCATCATAAATGACAAATTCACAGTTATGTTCACGGCGAAAACGATCTATACCTACACTAGCCATTTCACGTTCTGCCCAATCACGATCACGTTCAGGATGACGATCCCATGTAGCAAGAAAAGCACTGAATCCATTACGACCAAGTTTAGTTTCATTGCCATAAGTATCAAATTTTTTGTTTGCTTCTTTCCAAATATCAGCAAATTGATCTTCATCACTATTAGGTGTAGAAGTAATAATAGCTTTACCACCAGTTGAAAGTGTGGGACTGATTGATGTCCAAAACTCTTTTGCAATTGTAGGTCGTACAAATGCCAACTCGTCACAATAAAGTAGCGAAATACTCATACCACGACCAGTAGTTTCTGTTGTTGTTGCACTTACAATACGTGAACCGTTATCAAATGCAATACTGCCTTTGTTATAATCTACAACACCAGCACGAATATGATCTGGTGAGTTTTCATAAGCATAACGAATACGCTGCATAATATCTTGCGCACCAGTATATTTGTTACTTGCAACCAATATAGTGCTATCAGGTATAAACATTGCATACCATAATAAGTAGCCCGCCGCTAGTGTGGATTTACCCATTTGGCGACCTAACATATTGATACTAAATCTATTAGTATGATAATTTTTAAGAAGTTCTTCTTGATAGTCAAATGGTGTAAACTTTAACCTACCACGAGTAGGATGTTGAATATAGAAGAAATTGCGTAAGAAATAATCTGGTCCTGTATCTGGATCAGCACATAAACTAAACTCTACTAGTTCTTTTTTTGTTAGTTGCATACGTATATGCGGTTTACGTATAAGATTAATTTCTGGTTGTTTTGCCATGACAAATATTTATTGACATGTTTATAGTATATTGTATTATTAAAATGTCATAAAAATACTGGTAAATAAAATATATGTCAGACACACTGATTTTGAATGCTAATTATCAACCACTATCTTGGCTTCCGTTAAGCGTAATTCCATGGCAACAAAGCGTAAAGTTGCATTTTATGGACCGCATCAAGATTTTGGAATATTATGATGACTGGGAAGTTCATAGTCCAAGTGTAACTATGAAAGTGCCTGCGTTGGCTATTACAAAAGACTATCATAGCTTTAATAAAGGTATTCGTTTTAGTCGGCAAAATCTGTATATTCGTGACTTATTTCAATGTCAGTATTGTGCTGAAACTTTTGATTATCATGAATTAAACATAGATCATGTTACTCCATTAAGCAAGGGTGGTAAAACAAATTGGGAAAACTGTGTGACAAGTTGTATTCCATGCAATAGTCGTAAGGCTAATCGTATGCGTAAACCAATTCGTGAACCATTTAAACCTGATTATTGGACATTAAGTGCTCGTCGCAAACAATACACTTATGATTTAAAACATCCAAGTTGGCGTGATTACATTAATTAGGACGGCGGGTTGGAACATATTTTGCCACTGGACTAACTTGATTTACATCACTATGTTCTGCTTTATTAGTGTAATTATGTGATTTTACTGCAGCATGACCACTTGCTTTACTTGCACCTTGCATTGCTAACATATCACCATCACTATAAGGTGCAATAATTAATTTATCACCAAGTGCAGTTTGGTCATCATAAGCATCTGGTTGTGGTTCGGGACTACGAGCCATAAGAATACCATAACGATACATTCTATAAAAGTTTTGACTGGCATCTGGGATTATAAAAGCACCAGGAACTTCACGTGCTTCATAATCTTTGTGGTCAGCCGCAAAGTCTTTTTCATAATCTTCTTGTTCAGTTATAAATTCTTTGGCTCTCATTATATCTATTTACCAAAAGTTCAGTGCATTGTTTCTTTACAAAATCATCAAAGGGAAAATTCATAAGGTGGTTAAAATTATGCTCTACTATAGGTTTTATTTTTTCTAAAACATATTCTTGTGGTAAATTTAATAACTGTTCTACGCAGTTCCATGCTTTTTCATATCGCTGTTCATTGTCTTGAACTAAATCATAAGATTCATCTATTATGCTATCAAATGTTTTAAAACCCAATTCTCGTAGTGAACGTAAAAAGTATTGCCCACTGAATATAATAAAAAGTCGCTTTCCCAAAATTGGTTTAGCAGTTTTCTCTGTTGGAAAACTTACACCATTTTTGTAACCAGTTTCTGTTACTATTGTATAAGCAGATTTATTGTATACTCCAAAAGGAATTACATGAGCAATCCATACAGGTTTATCATAATAAGTTATAGGATTACTACTCATTAGCTTTGAATAATTATTTTTATTTTCAATATACTGACTATAATCTACGTCATCATCTCTATACCAGGATTCACTTGTAATATCGTTTAGGTAGCTTGTTATAATTCTATCTTGTAAATTATTCTCGGTAATTTTTTTATAAACAAAATCTCTATGAAATCGCTGTGATCCTAGCAGTGCATCAAATGTAAAAGGTTTAGGGGATAATGGATTTAGTTCATCTAACTTAAATTTTAAATCTTTATAGATTCTAACACATTGTTCTAACCAACTTAAATTAGTAGAAGACTTGAGTTTAAACAATTCATGATTAATTATTCCGCCTGTCATAGCAAATATTTTTGGATTTCCCAAAACTCGTGAGTATATATTTTTATCACCGCAAGTATTAAATTGGTAATCATGTAATTCTTCATTCCAAATCAACAATAAATCACAGTTATTTGCCAAATCAGTGTATTCAATGATTTTTTCTTTTATATTACGATCTATATTACTATAAAAAATACTTTCACGTTTTATTAGTATTCTAAATGATTTTGAATTTATAAATCTATCCCAATCATAACATTGTTCATAATCAAAGGTAAAAATTTTATTGAAAAAATCTAATCCATAAACAATAATATCTAAAGTCATTTTTTCTTTGGGGGTTTTTCATGAGTTAAAAATGGTCTTGCAAACCATAACTTAAACCAATCTTCTGTTCCTGGTTTTATTTTTTCACGTTTTTCACGATCATGCAAATGAGTTCCATGCTTACTTGTAGCATATCCAAGACTTTTATCATCACCAAATTCTTGATATCTCATTTTCTTTTATATTTGCCACTATTAAAAGGCACTGGACTTGTTTTATTAATTTGAGGCATTTCGCTGCTATCTTTTGTCGTGAGTTCTTTACTTGTATATCCCATATTTTTACCAGCCTTAATAGCAATTTCTTCATCTGCTGGTGTATAACTTATTGTAACCATATTTGGTCCTGTTGGACCATTTTTAGGCATATCATTATCGGGACAACCTGCCATTGCTACTAACATTCTATACATATCGTATGGATTACCGTTACTTAATTGAGGCCAAACACGTGCACCTGGTATACCAAATATTGCATTTTTAGGTAATTTACTATGACCAAGAGATTCTATTATTTCTTTAAATCTCATTTTTTTCTCCTTGCTCCGCTATTGTGCGGAACAGGACTAACTTTGTTATTAGAATCTGGTTCACGACCTTTTTCTTTTGTAATCCAATTACTTTTATAACCAAGACCTTTTAGTGCATTATTCAACATATCCATTTCTTGTGGACTATAAGCTGCTGCAAGTGGTTGATCACGGAAATGTTCATGCTCATGTGGTGCTTTGTGATGTGGATGTGCGGCAACAACTGTCATAAAGCGATAATAATCATAACCTGAATCCATATCAGGATATACCAAACTTGGTGGCATAGTGCTAACATGCTCACCATGCGTTTTAGCTTTACCTTCAATTACAAATTCTGCGGCTCTCATAAAGATATTTATGAGAAAATTACTTCTTTACAGGAAGTATCCAATAATTTGCAGTTTCGTTATCTCTACTGCAATCTACACCTTCAAGAAACAATTTACTACGCTTTGCATCTGTTCTCTTAAATGTGCATTCAAATGTTACACGTGCTTCTGTTGCACTTGGATTAATTGCAATAACAGTAACTTCACTTTCTGGAAGTTGGTCTGTTTCTACAAGACTTGCAACAGCATGACGTAGCTTGTAACCTTGCTCAACCATTGTTTCATTAATCTTGTTTGCTTTTGCAATATTACGAACAAAATCTTGTGTAATACCAGCAGCTTCCATTGGTGGTTGATGTAGGAATGATTTTTGAACTTTTTCACCATCACGTTCAAATGTAAGAACAAACTCTGCCATATGTTGTGCTACACCTTCACTTAAAAGATGATGTCGGTCAAGCATGTTCCATGCTGCATTATCAAGGTATAATTTAATACTATTATCAGTATGTTCAACAACACTTGCTTGAACACTGCGTAAACTATCAATTTCAATGTTTACTATATCACCAGTTACTGGTGCATTATTTGCTCTTTCTACTGATTTTAAGTAATCACGAAAATTCATAATAATTCCTTAATCAAAATCTACTGCAACGTGTGTTGGATTATCGCCACCCGCAACCTTTGGATAAGTTCCTTTAGGTCTTGCTAAATCTGTTCCACTTGGAACTGCTGCACGTGTTGGTTTTACAATTTCATGTGGACTATTTGTATAAGGACGATTGGTAGCGTCATCCATAGTAATACTTGTTTCATCACCCATAGGATTCATTGGTAGTTGAGAACCTACTGCTGCAATAGGTGCGGCAATTGTAGCTACTGCTGGTGTATTATCAGCAGCCATAGTCATACTTGTTTCTGCATTAATCATACCAGCAAGTTTAAGAATTTGACCAAGCACAGCATCTTCGCCACTTAAATCAATCTTAACACCTTCGGAAACTGGAATACCGTTTAGCTTTGAAACACTGCTTATAGCACGACCCACTTCTTCTGGACTACGATTACTGATTTCACCCAACTTTGCTAAAACATCAAACATTTGTGCGCTATTTGCTGCACGTGATGCTGTAACACCTTCTCTTACTGCACCAGTGTGTGGTGTTAGTTTATTTGCATTATCAATAGCACGACCAATATCTTCGGGGCTACGGTGTGAGATTTGTTCAAGTCTCTTTAATACGTCAATCATTTCCATAATTATGCTCTCCCCGTTCTTGGGCGTTCTGGTAATTTATTTTTTGTTGTTCCAACTGGGCTTGTGTTGGATTGTGGAATATCATTTGTAGTTTTACCTACTTCTGGCTTTACTGCAAACTGATGTTCAATAGTCTTAACTTTTAATGCATTTGCAAGGTCAGCAAGCAATTGTGGTGCTTTCTGTGTAGGAAGTGGTGTGTCAAGAATTGCACGACCTTCTGCCTCTGGAGCAATAGGTGCGGCAAGAACTTCTTGATTTGGTGTTACAACCATAATACGAGATAAAGAAATACCAGTTGCTTCATGAATTGCTGCTTGCATTTCTAATGGACTTATTGGATAATTTACAACCATATCAATGATATAAAGATCGGTTGCCTTTAAGTGACCAAATCCTGTGTGATCTTCACTGACTGGCAAACGCTTTGGTTCACTTATTGCTTCAAGATTCCACCGAGCAAGAACCTTTTGAAGTTTGTCTAATTCTTCTTTTGTAGGTTCCTGTGCTAATTTAGCACGGAAACCATACTTCTTTTCATGGTCTAACAAATACTGAATATAGGGTTTCATTTCCTAATACCTTTTAGATATTTATTGTTTTCGGAAGGATTTTAGAAGTTCGTTTCTGTCGAAAACTTGTGCCTCTATAGTTTCTGGCTCATCACCCTTATCTTTACCCATATCAAACTTTAACTTCTGTGCTTTAAGGGCAAGTTCAGTTTGTTTTAGCTTCTTTTGAACTTTACCAAGTTTGGCAGTAACAGCAGTTGCCAACATTTTAGCACTTGCTTCAAATATAGGTGCACTAAATCTAGCTTCAACATTCATACCAAGACTCTGTAGATTTTCAAAACTTTCAACTGCTTTATCAACTAATTCATCCAATTCTTTATCCATTGCATCTTCTGGTTGCTCTGGAATAGCACTTTCAAGTTGATGCGCAGTTTCGATTGCTTCTGCAACTTCTTTACTTGGTGCTGGTGGTAAGTCAAATAGTTCTTCAAGTTTTTGAGTCATACTATAATTTATCTTTTTGCTTTTTTTGTATTTGTAAACATATCATGTTCTGTTATAACTCTAAAACTTATTCCATTACGTTTACAAAATTCTTTAGCTGCTTCCCATTTTGCTTGATTTACTACTGCTTGAATTTGATTTTTTGTGGATCGACCAGCAGCTTCTAATGTAGTTTCTTTATGGGGTTTAATTTCTACTAACTCGCCTTTACGATTACCACTTGCATCTTCATAAATTATAAAAAAATCTGGAACATAACTTTTTACTTTTTTAGCTACAGGATTTTCATATTTTATACTAATGCTTTCACTTGCCCATTGTTTTACACTTGGGTGAGTGTCTAAAAAATTCATAAATCGCAACTCCCAACTGCTGCGATATTTTATACTACCACGACCAATATATTTTTCTGGATTTGTTGGAATGAAAAATCCTTGGCTAAACTTCATGGTATAATATTTCGTGCTACACTTGGTGCTATTGTTGTATTTTTATTATAACCAAGTTTGCTTGTTGCGCCTTTTGCATTATTAAAAAAGCTAATTAATAAATTTTTTGTATTATTACTTGTGGGATTTGTTTGAAATTGCTTAATGATATCAAGGGGTTCTAATTTATTATTATAACTTAATGTGATAACGCTTTGTGCCAGTGAACTTGCGGCATCAACACTTTGGGTTAAACCATAAAAATATCCAAATACTTGACCCCATAGTGCTTCACTTACTTGAATAGGTTGACTAAAATAGCCATTAAAAAATACTTGGGTATCAGTTTGCTGATTATAAGGTATATTTGCCATAAAATTATTTATTGGTTTGTAGTTGAAGTTATTTTGTTATTTTGAATATAATTTTTTGCAAGTGGAACTAAATTAAAACCAGGAGGAACATTTAATTTACTAATATGACTGCTTGCCAGTGTAATATCACTATCAGTATATCCTTGTTTTTTTAATGTTTGAATCCAGTCGTCACTATTATAAACAGCATTTGGTGGACTTGTTGGGTCAGCAAAACTTATGCTACTTGGAACATAATTTGGTTGACCATAGTTTACATCACCAATGCTTGCAACACTATTTGGATTATCAATATATTGCTGTGCTATTACTGCTTTTGCAGTTTCAGTATTACTAAAACCACCATAACTAGCTAATGTTGATGTTGGAACAGTAGCAATGAAATTAGATGCATCATTAACTTGTTGAGCACTATATCCTTGATTCCATAGTGTAGTTTGCCAACTATTTGTTTCAAATGGATTTGTTGGAACAAAGCTACGTGAAGTATCTATACTTTGTGTATTTGTATCAATATCACTTGGTCTTGGTGGTGGCAGTGGAACTGCTATTGCTACAGGCGCAACACTTGTATCAGCTAATGGAAATTCTGTATTTGCATTAGTTTGATTCAAGTCATTATTTTGAATGATAGCATTAATTTCTTCGGGGCTAAAACCTTGATTTGCAGTTGGATTATAATATGTTCCTTGATCTACAAATCCGAATGAACCTCTTTGTTGTTGGTAATATTGTCCACGATTTACAAACTCACTGCCTTGTTGTTCAAGTTGTCCAGTTACTGGATTTATAAAATTATTTCTGCCTAAAATACCACTCAACGGACTTAATGAATTATCATAATATGCTGTTTCATTAAATCCTGGCATGTCCCGAACATAACCACCTTCATAGGTTACTCCATTATAACGAACTTGCATAGTGGCTTCCATTAAACTATCGCTTGCGCTATAATCATGTGTATCGTGTTGAAAACTTGTAATTACAGGACTCATAAGAGTTATCTTATTTGCTTGACCACTTTGCATGCTATATATTTCAATTGCACTTAAAAATGGTGTTAAACTTCCATTATCTAGACCCCAAGCACTATGCAGTCTTTGTTGATAACGATCATCATAGTTGTAATCATTTAAACTATATAGTCCATCAGCATAATAATAGTTGTAATAATCTTGCCATAATTCACGTAAACCATTTTGGTTATCATCATGAAATTTGATAGTTACTGGATCATATTTTATACGATCTTGGATATAAGTGTGTTTATTATATTGGTTTAAGTCTTTTACATCTATAGTAAATCTTGGTAAGTCAATACTTTTTACAAGATAGCCAATTTCACGTGTAGAAACATGTCGTGGAACGCCTTGACCCAAAATAAAATTAACATAAAAAAGAAATTTATACTTTGGACTACGACTAAAGTTACTAGTTCTAAAAATTTGAGCGGCGTGTGCATAATCATGAACATCACCGCCGCCCAATAAACTATTTAAAAAGCCCCATAAACTAGCCATTGGCTAAATCCTTAGCCAGAAATACTGGCCCCACTGGTTCTTGTCACAGCCTTACCAACTCCATTACTAGTTGGAATTTGAAGTGCATTATCATAACGAATGGTCAATGTAATAGTTGCTGGATCATTGCTATTATAATCAAAGTTGTTATAATTTACTTCTGCCAAGAAGCAACCATACAATTGCCAAGTTTCAAGTGTAGTTGGACCGTTTTGACCATTGCCACCATCAAGTGCTTCAAATTGTGTAGTAAACTTATAATCAATACCACTAACTGCACTTGTTTGTTCAGCAAAATCAAATTGCTTTTGGATTTGCTCACCAACAAGAACACGCACGCTGCCATTGGCATCATCACGAAGGTTAACAGTAACCTGTTGCCACTCAGGACGACCTTGTAGGTACATTCTGCTGTTATAAACTGGAATTTCAATTTGATTAAAGTTTACATTTGGACGTGTAAAATCCATAACTTGCTTTGTAAGTTCTGTAGTTGGGTTTGTGACGCCAAAATTCAAGAATGTAACTCTAAAGCGGTATTTTAGCAAAGGCATTAATAAGCCTTGATTGCCCGCACTCTGGTCACTATTACTAGCAACAGGAACCGTCATGTTGAGTAATGATGCAACTGCCATCTGTATCTCCTATTAAAAGTATTTATAACAATTAGAATACTTTTTAAGGGGGGTATAAAACAAAAAAGCCGCCTATAAAGGCGGCTTCTTGTATTTTTTTATTTTAATGTATAATATTATACACCCAAAGTTAAACTTGGAGTAATATTACTTAATCCACCTTGGTTTGCATTTGTACCAGCAATTGCACCAGTATTTAAGATACGAACAGGTATATAGATGAACTCTACAGCCTTTGTTGGTTCAATTGCGATATCAATATGCAATTCATTTTGATCAATAGTAGATGGTGTATTGTTTGTAGTATCACAAACTACAAGATAATCATACACACCACGTTGAGTTTTAACATCGTTTAGCAATGCTGATACAGCGTTTGTAGCAGTATTACGTGTTACAGTGTCGTTTGGCTCAAATACCAATGGTTTAGCAATACGTTCAAGGTTGTAACGTAGATAGTTGATTAGACGTGCAACGTTGATACGGTCAAGAGCAGTAGCAGTTGCCTGACGAGTATGGTTACCATAGTTAAGAATACCTTCTGTTGGGAACACTGCAACTGGATTTACGTTATTGCTATATAGTAAATCACGTAGACCTTGGTTAGTTCCAATACTATAGAACTTACCAGTTACACGGTCAACATAACCAATCTTGATTACATTGTCAATTTTACCACGCAATGAACCTGCTGGTGCAAACCATGGAGCACTTGCTTGATCGCTCTTAATAATCATACGTAGGATTGCATGTGTAATAGGAACAACAATCTGACCATTGCCATCAAGTGCATTTGTATAACCTGCACCTGGATAGAACACAGCAGTATAACTATCACTCGTAGCAAGACCATCTTCACCAGTGCTTGCAACACCACTTGTGTTAGTAACATAGTTGCTTACACTTGTAGTATCAGCAGTAAGACCCATTGGTGTGTCAGCAATGATAAATCCAGTGTTACGACGATCATTATTAAGTGAAATTAGATTTGTCGTCAATTCTGGATATCCTGGACATACAAGAAGATTAAAGTTAGTTTGATCTTCACGTATTGTTGTATTATTATCAACTGCTGTCTTAAGTGCATTTACAACAACATTGCGAACTGCCTTACGACCCATGTAAGGAACACCAGCAGTATTGCTACCACTTACACTTTGCCAAGTAGCAGCAACAGCAGGAATAGTTCCTAATGGATAGTTTGCACTTGTAAACTTGTTAGCCTTGTATTGTTTTACATTATAAGTGCTACGACGAGTATTGAATAGCAACATACCACGTGGATATAGTTGTGGATTTGGTGCATCTAAATCAAGATAATTGCTTGTCAATAGACTTACAATTGTTGGCTTTGCATCAAGAGCAGGATCTACTGTGCCGGAAGTATCCCAACGTGCATCAGCAAACAAGATACCATTTTCAGTTGTATTATCAGTGTTATCAATTTGAACCCACTGTGCGGTGCCGCTTACACTCTGCCAACGATAAATCTTTGGATAGTTTTCAAGATCACTTGTATCTACCCATAGGTCACCATAAACAAGACTTGAATTGTCAGTTTGTTTTGTAGGTTGACTTGCACTAATAATTGGACCAAGTGGATCTGTATTTGCAAGATTATATCCACGTGCATCACTACTTACGTTTTGATAACCTCTCCAATTAGTGCCATTACTAATCATAATGTCAACTTCAAGTGGAGTTGAAGCATACCAATAAGTGCCGTCATCAGGTTCTACAACTGGTTGTGTAGCTTGTTGGTAAAGATTACTTGCAGGATACCAATTACTACCAATAAGATAACCATCACTTTCATCATCAAATACGTTATCAAGACTTGTTGTAATACCAGCAGCAGTAATTGGAGTTCCACTTACGTTGTGAAATTCAATATCACCACCACTTGTATGACTAATTGAAATGTAATTAGTTGCACTTAATGATGCAGTAAGATATGGAACATTAGCCGCAAGTACATCACTTACAAAACTTGCCGCACTTGTGCTACTCAATGTAATTGTATATGCGCTACTCCAGCTGCTACTACCAGGACTTGTTGTTCTTATAGTAAAGCTATTACCAGCACTAAATGTTGGATTTGCAACACTACCAGTAACAACAGTAGCAGTTCCACCACCATTCCATTGTAATAGTTTATATGTGCCTGTGTTTGTACCAAGAACATCATATTCAACAAATAGCGTATCTGCTGCAATACCTAAACCACCAAGTGTTGGATCAAGATTATAAAGTGCAGTTTTACGATCTGCATAAACTGGTGCAGGTATAGTGTCAAACGCCATAGTAGCACTGTTATAACGATAAATCTTAAAGTTTGCACCACCGTTTACAGCGGTAGTTTTCATCCAAATACTACCTGTTGGATGTGGTTGCGCATCAGTTGATTTCCATGCAGGAACACTGTAGTGTGCACCATAACTAAGTGCAGGACTCCAGTATGTACCTGGTGTTAAGCCAAGAGCATTAAGTGGGTTACCACTGCTATTACTAATAGTAATTTTACCGTCAGCTGCAGCATTAGCACCACCACTCTTTGCACTTGCGTTTGCAAACAAATTAAAGTAACCATTAACAACTTGTGCATTAATACCAGACAAACCAGCACTATTAATAGTTGCGGCAAGATTTGACGCACTTGTGTTTGCTATTGTAAATGTATTACCATTTATTACAAGTGCTGTTGCAAGAGTTAACGCACTTGCTTGTGCATTACCAGTAAGAGTTGGTGTTTTAATTGCCCATGCATTGCTACCAATAAGGTTCCAAGAATTATCATAAGCCTTACGATATATTGGATTCTTTACATCTGTAGCATTAAGTGCATAACTTCCAACTGTGCCAATATTACTATAAGGAACACCACCAGTTAACTGTGTTGAACTTGTTATTACAGTTGGGCTTTTTTGGACGAATGTTTCATTTGTGTAATCCCATTCAAATACGCCATAACTTGTAGTTGCGGTATCCATCCATTGAGTTCCGCCTGCTGGTTCAGCATAAGGACGTGAACTACTGCCACTTAACTGTGCAAGGTCAACATTTGCACGAAGAACATAAACTTGATTAGTAACACCAAGTGTGCTGTGTGCAGCCATAAGACCGTATTCTGCGGTCTCGCTACCAAATAAACGATTTCCACTTGCATCTGTTGGGAAAATTGGTAAACCATAATTTGTAAGAAGGTCTTTTTGACTTGAAATAAGTTGTAGTGTGTTTACTGTTGCTTCAGTTGTGTAACTTGCTATACCGCCAGCAGTGCTTGTTTTGTCTGTTGCAGTAGCAAGAAGAACGAAAGGTACTGTGCCAGGACCAGTAGGAGCGTAATTGCTTTGATCAATTACTGTTACTGATACGCCAGGAGATGTTAGTGTTGCCATTTGGTCTATCCTTATAGGTGTTGATAATATTTAGCGGATAGACCTAAAAGAACCGCCATTTAAAGAGTTATATACGGATATTATCCAATAATGTGCTGACTTTACTCTTTAAATCTTCAATAGTGCCACTATTGTCAATTAGTGTGTCAACATTTTCTGTAACCCAACTCCACTCACTTGGGTGAATATCGTTAGGTTCTTCACCTTTTGTTACTAAATTTACTAACCAATCAGGGTCTTCACCACGACGAACACCCCATACTTCACCACCAAGTTTGCGAATCATTTGTATTTCATTTGGAAAACGAGTATCAGGAATTACAATATTATGTGGTTTATTAACATAACCGATTCCCATGCTTTTTATTTTTTTTTCAAGACTTGCAACCCAAATTTCTTCATGGAAACCTACACGGCATACTTCTGTGCCCCAATATTGTAAAACCCATCGTGGTGTTAAATTTGGTATAGCAAGTCGTGCGCTCCACCAATCATCAACAGTTTCACGCCATTCACGACTTTCTTTTGTATCGCCTTCAAGTAAATGACGAGACCAACTGAACACTGATGCAACAACGTCTTTAAGACTATCAGCAAAACTTAACTTTTCAAAGCCAAATTCACCAACTAATATATCTGCAACGGTTCCTTTGCCACCACCGATAAGACCGCATACACCAATAATTTTCATAATTTAATTTATAACAAAATTAAAGGTTGTTGTCAAATTATCCTATGACAAACCACATTGGAGTTTCACCAGTCATACTGTTTGTAATTTCAAGTTCAAGTGCATCTAACTTTGCTTGACCACGTGTTAATAGGTCAGTCCCGTTTAATGAACTACCACCTTGTGGACCAGGCAATGTTGAGAATTTACTACGTACTTCGCCTAAAATCATCATACATTTTGCTAAAGTATATTCACGAAGCCATGGTTTGCTATAAATGTCAGTTAATAATGTAATATCTGGTTTATAATTTTCTGTCCAAATAAGAATAGTTTCTTTGTCACTACGTGGACGGCGCATAATTGTAAGTTCTTTTGTAACTGTATTAAACTTATAATTTAAGAAACCACCGAACATTTTTGCGGCTTCTTTCAAGAAAGAACTGTAAAGATAATATGTTGCTAAACCACCAACACGACCACTTTGTATCATATAAAAGTTTACGAAACCTGCTTCAAATGGTTCGTATTGGCTACTTGTGCCACTGTTTGCACCAATATTACGCTTAAAACAATTACGAACACTTATAACTTCATTTGGTAATGTATAAGTGTTTGTATCTTGTATGAGTTCTAAAAATGAATAACTTTCTTCAACACTGTTGGCACTGCGTTGGCGATAGCGAATAATAGCCTGTGTTAATGCAGTTTCATAATGAATTGGATCAAGTTCAATGTCAATGATACCATCACCAAGGGTATAACGGACATAATCAAATACTTCTGTTTTTAATTCTTGCAGTGTTGCCATGCAAATATTTATCGGTTAAATAACATTAATATGAGTCAAATTATTTGCAAATTAAAAGATGGGCAGACAATAGATATTGAACTATTGAATAATCCATTTATGTTTGATTTTATTGAGCAGTTTAAAAAGGTAAACCACAATCTTGAATTTGATCAAGAATTTTTTAATCCGTGTGGTTATGAAAATAGGTGGTCACAAAAAAGAATAGAAATCTTTGAATCAAAAATAAAAGAAGCAATCAGAAATTTAAATTTTCTTGGTGTAAATTTTCCCATTGCAGAAGATGAAATTCAAATTACAAATGATTCAAATGGCAGAGATTTGTTAAACCGTTTACACCGACACTTTACAACGGGACATAGATCAGCATCTGAAACAAAAAATTTTATATGGTTAGAAAATTCAAATTTAACTTTTTCTATCAATGAGGAAAATTATAATGAATTTGCAAAATGGACTCATCAAATAAATGATTATGTTCACCAAAGTGAACCTTATTTTATTAATTCTAGAAAATTAAATTTTCCCATGACAAAAGAATACTTGATTTTATATAAAAGTATGGCATTTAGTGAACAAAATTTTAATTACTTCTGTTCAATAAAACAAGAACATTACGAATATTTTAGTGATGATATGCACTTTGATGTATGGTTACCATTAAATCAAATTCAAGGAAAAAATTATTTACAAGGTTATATAGATGAAGATAATCCAACACATTGGGATATAAGTTCAAATATTTTTTACAGTGGTAGTTTTAGTATAGGTGATAGAGGATGGTATCATAATGAAGAAATTCAAAACTATCTCAAATCGTATGGAATTGAAACAGGACCGCATACATGTGGTATGCCTCTAGGAAAAATAATAAAAGGACGTGAATTAATTCCCAGCTTAACTAAAAATAAAATAATAGCAATTGATTACAACGAATAGTTAGATAGTATCCCAATCACGACTGTGACTTACAAGTTCATCGCCCCAACGAAGATGAAAATAAACTTCATCCTCTGGTGTAAAATCTGCTTCAATAGTTACTGTATACCCAATATAACCATCAGGACTGTTTATGCCTGTTTTAAAAACAGGAGTTTGCAGAGCATGTTCCATTACCCATGCACCAGCATCGCTGTCTTGCCATTTCATTATAGGACCAGCAGCATATATTTGTGCATCTTCTACATCACCCATACGGAAACGATGAACTATCATAGTTTTATTTAGAAGGGGATATCTTCATCTTCCTTACCTTCATGCCAATCTGGACCTGGGTCTTTCCCATCTACGACAGCCTTTGTCATACGATCCATTTTACGCTTGGTTGTGAACTTTTCTTCACGGTCAGTAATTGTTTTGTCCTTAAATCCAAGCATATTCAAATACTTACGACATTCGTTCCAACCGTGCATAAAGTGAATGCAATCTTCTGCACTGCCACTAAAGATAGTAACACCACGTGTGTAAATTGGTAACACATCTCCATCATCTTTTGGAACCATAAGTGCAAACTCTGTGCCATTATTAGTTTCATAAGCATATGAATTAAATGCACCACGACTTGGACCAATTTCAAATCCAATCTTGTTGGCAAGACCTGTCATATCGTTGATAGTGCGATAATGATTATAATTTGTCATGTTTCAAATCCTATTACAAATTGAACTAAATCTTCTTCTTGCAAATAAACATGGTAGCGTGTGTAAGTTTCACGTATTTTATATACTTGCGGTTTAGGTCTTTCATAGTTTTCACGATAAACACTTGCATAATGTGGTGACCATAGATAAATGTCACGCAACTCGCAAATGTTTTGTTCAAACCATTTTTCAACATTAATGCAATTTTGTCTGTCACGCACAATTATACGATGGCTGTAATGTTCAACCATTTTATTACGACCATCTAATTTTGCCCAACTGATACGTGGGTTAATATATCCGCCATCATATCTCATCACGATTTACCTATGTTTCAACCGTTTTCCAACCTTTTAATTCAGGATACAGATAATTTTCCAATACTACAACAGCATCACTCATTGCAATAAGTGCTGCATTTTTATCCGCATCTGCTTCATCATCTATAAGCACATCAATTTCAATTGCCAAAAGTGTAACAATGTATTCAAGTCGATCACGCAACTGCGGATCAAGATTTGTGATGTTGCCAGTGTTTGTCTGTTCCACCTAAATGTCCCCAATCACTGTCAACTGTCATCTTGCTTGTAATACCACCACGTGGACGGAACTCAATCTCAAGGCGAATACGTTCAGGATCATATACTACCATAAGGTGCTTGAACATAACATCAATGCAACGCTCATAACTGATAATTGTATCACGATACTGATAAAAGTATTCTTTTAGGCTTTTAAGTTCAATAGTTTTATCTTTACCATAAAACCAAATTACAATATGTCCAAAATCAGGTTGATCATGAACACCAAGAAATGTAAACTCTGGCACAGTGATACGTTGTTCATAACCACGTGCCGCATTAGGCAGTGCTTTCAGCACTGTAAAATCAATAGTATCCCAAAGTTTTTTCATATCATTTCACCGCTTTTAAGAGGATAGTATCACCGTTCAAGCGTCCTGTCAAGCCAATTTCAACAGCACGTATATTATCAAGGAACTTACGAAGTGCAACCTTACCACTGTTCTGAAACTCTTTGATTTGTTCCTTTGGCTTGCGTAGTGTCTTTGCTACACTTTGCTTGGCATCATAACCAAGGATAGTGCTACCCTTGATACCCAATACGCCGCTTGTAGCATCAGCAACATATTTGCCAATTTTACGTGTCTTGATATTGTAAACCCACAATTCAGTAGCGTTCAACACATCAACAGGGCTAATGCTAACAAGGTTCAACTCATCAAACTTTTGCAAGAACTTAACATTCTTGACAAGTTTTTCCTTGCTTACAGGACGAGGCTTGCGAACCTTGCGAACAGCACTCTTAACATTACCATAGGTTGTAAGTGCATCAAACAGTGATTTATACCAAGTATCATAACGCTTGAAATCTGCCTTTGTCATCCAAGAATAGGCTTCACGCAAATCAGCATCGCCTTTCTTGTTTTGGCTTTCAAGCAATTCATTATATTGCGCCGCATACTTTTCACGGATACGACTACAAAAAGCCTGCGGCATATTCTTCTCACGAAAGTAAGCCATAAAATCAGGCAATTCAATGCTACCTTCAATCATTTCATCATACTTGGCTTCAAGTTCACCAATAGTATCATCCAACTTTTCTGCCATAATTTCGGCAACATTGCGCTTTGGCACATCCTTAACTACCTTTTTAGTAGCCAATTTCTCACGACCATAAGCAAGCAATTCTTCTAATTTGTTTACAATATATTCAGCATCATGTGCCAATGGTGCGCCATTAAGAATCATCTTGCTGGCGCTACCAATTGTGATACCTACCCGATTGTCATCGCATTCAGCAAATGCACTAATTTCTGCCTTGCCCCACTTGTAATATGTCTGCCCAAATTCTACAACATATTTCCGCATATCGCCAGCGGACATATAATAATTGTAGAAATAAAAGGCATGAGTAATTTCCTGACGCTTCTTATCGTCAGTCCATTTACTGGCACCATCCCACTTTGGTTCTGGACCAGTAAACTTTTCGTCCATAAACTTGGGGGTTGAAACCTTACGTTGTGGTTTTTTAGCGACCATCAATCGGTTTACCATATATATTTCCTTTCGGTTGACCAGACACCACTACCGTTCCAGTCTTGTTGATCCTGATAATCCCAAAATTCATTAGAGTAACCAGTCTTATCACCGATCAGTGCATTTGTCAACTGTTCTTTTGAGATACCATGTTGGGTATAACCTTCCATGCACATATTATAATAATGTGTGGATGGATTGCTTACATAATCTTGGTCATTCATCATATAAACCCAAGCAACGCCATATCCATTATCAGTTTCTACCCATGCACGTTGACGTAGGTAATAGCTTGGAAAACTTTCAAGACGATCAAGTGCTTGTAGGCATTTATCGCTTATATCCCACAGAACACCTTCTACTTGACTTTCCCAATCTAATTCAACATCTGCATGACCACGGAATACAAACTTATAACCTGGCAAAATGGCCGCACCGATAACTTTGCTATCAGGGCAACGACTTGCCATTTGTTGTTTGTTTGTATTCATTCCGTAACCGAAATAAAGATGTCTATTCTGCAATTCGTAATCTACCGTATTCACTATACTAATTTACACCTCACTATGTTGGGCATAATTGCCCGTAGGTGTAAATTACCATAGATTTAACTTTTGTCAAGTCCTAATTTTAATTTATATCAAGATATTAAAAAACCTTGACAAATAGCTAAATTATGATAGATTTAGATGATGTTCTGGTTTTTTGTCATATCTTTGGTTTTAATTGGCGGTCTTATAGTCCTTTATGTGGTAGAGGCTTGGCTTGACCTTGACCGTTGGATTGCGGATGCCCCCAAACGTGAGGCAGAAGGGTATCGTGATCCTGTCAATATTATGACACCTACGTCCCAACCCAAACCCGAACCTGTCAAAATATTGACACCAAGCCTTGAAAATTTCCCCAAAAGTAGTGAGGATGCCAAGGCAAAAATAGATAGATTGTTGAAAAAAAGTACTTGACAGTCCTGAAATATATGGTATTGTAAGAATATAAGGTGAATTGATGGAGAAAACAATGGTTTTTACAGGAAAACCCGCATACACCACCAAGAAATTGCGTGATTTGCATGGTCGTGGTTGGGCTATTGTTCGTAGCCACAAGCATCCTGATGGCACGACCACCTACGTTATGACTTATGTAGGTAAAAAATAACCCTTGACAGCCTCTTAATCTGTGTTATATTAAATTATAGTCAATTGATGGAGAAACAAATGGCTTACATGTCACAGGAAAAGAAATCCAAGATCGCCCCTACGGTCAAGAAAATCCTCGCCAAGTATGGCGTTAAGGGTTCGTTGGCAGTTTCTAATCATATGACCCTTGTGCTTAATGTTAAGAGCGGTTCTATTGACTTTATACAAAATTATAATAAAACTGTTGGTAATCAGGTTGGTGGTTTCCGTCTTGGAAGTGCCGCAACTGATCACGTTGATGTAAATCCATATTGGTATCACGAACATTTTACAGGTAAAGCCAAAGATTTCTTGACAGAAATCTTTATCGCTATGAATGATGGCAATCACGATAACAGCGATCCACAGACCGACTACTTTGATGTCGGTTGGTATGTTGACGTAAATATTGGTAAGTGGAACAAACCTTATATTCTTTCCAAGTAAGGAGTATAACATGTCACAGGTTAAAACCAAAGGCGTGAGACTTAAAACAATAATGTATTCACGTGCATTTATGCTTGGTTACAAAGAAGTTGTAAATGGTTTGCCTTTTAATAGTGATTATGATAAGTGGAAAAGTGCTGACCAATGGAGTTATGAACGTGGTCGCCAGTTTGCTATTTTAAGTGGTGGTAAACAACCACCAAAAATCGGCAAGCAAGTAAACTATCAAGCATTATTAAACTATGCTGAACTAAATTATAATGGTGAAATTATATAATAAAAAAGGCGGGAAAAAATCCCGCCTTCAATTTTATTTGATGTTCTAACTATTAGAACTTAACTGTGAAAGCACCAGTAACAGCATCACCAGTAGCATTCCAGTTAGTGTCATAACTGCGAGTTACGCTTAAACCAACTGAATAGTTTGATGTGATGTCATATGTTACGCCAGTACCAAGACGATGGCTTTCGTAAGCATTTGTAGTATCAAAAGCATTACGATAACGATAGTTGATAGCATTTAGAGTCAAGCCATCAACCAACTTGTAATCAGCTGCGCCATAAAGTGCATAGTATGGGAAGTTAGTTGTAGCAAAACGCTCACCAACACCAACCTTACCGCTGACAGTTACGCCAGAAAATGCAGGAAGTGCATAACCAGCTTGAACTTCAAGATTTTGCTTAAGAAGCGCACCTGAAACTTGAGTTGTGCTTGCAACGCCACTGACGCTGAAACCACCACCAAGATTATGCTTATAAGTTACACCATAAGCATCATCAACCTTTGCACCAAAATTGTTGCCAAGGTCTTGACCATAGCTAACTGACAAGCTATCATTGCTTGCAGCTGGCTTTGCAGCTTCTGCAGCAACTGGCTTTGCCGCTTCTGGAGCCTTCTTCTTGTTTGGAAGGTCAGTTGCATTTGCAGTTGCAGTAAGAGCCAAAACAGCCAAAGTTGAAATAATAAGTTTCTTCATTTTAAATTTTCCTTTCAGATTGTGGTTATATCATAGACAACGAAGTTTGTCTAATTTTTTTATCAACCAATTTTATTATTAGTTGAAGGCAACGTATGATTTTACTCCCACGGTGTTAAAAATTCGATTTGCATCGCTGCCATGCCCCCCACAATGTTGGGAAGCATAGATATTTATCCCAATGCAATGCAACATAAAATAAAATGACCAAATAATCAATAAATATTTTAATGCTATTGAGTGAATTATACGACGATCAGCTTAATGAGGGACCATGGACAGATGCCCTAAAACGTCTGGCAATGGCTGGAACCGTAGCAACTGGTATAGGAACTGCTGGAATTAGTGCATATAATGCACAAAAATCACCAGAACCAGTAACTGCTGTGGCCCAAATACCACAAGTTTCACAAACTGACGTAAAATCAGAACCAGCAATACAAAAAGCACAAAAAAGTATCAATCCAAACTTTCCAAAATCACTTACCGATGTTGACAAATTACAACCAGGCGCACGTGTAGAAACATTTATTAAAACCTTATTACCAATGGTTCAAGCAGAAAATAATAAAATTTTACAAGATCGTCGTAGACTCATACAAGATATAAAAATATTAAAAAGTGGCAAAAAATTATCTAATGAAGAAACTACTTGGGTTCGTGGATTGGTTGAAAAATATGGTGAAGATAATCTTTATGAATTAGCAAAAAAGGTTGATATTATTCCACCAAGTATTGCATTAGCACAAGCTGGTATTGAAAGTAGTTGGGGAACTGATCCAAAAACAATAAGCAGTAATGCTTTTTATGGACAAAAATCTTGGTCAAAAAGTGGTGGTGTAGAAGGTCCATATGGTGAACGTTATCGTGCATTTAAAACACCAAGTCATAGTATAGCGGCATATATGACAAATCTCAATACACATAATGCCTATGACGAGTTCCGTGACGCACGTGCAGAATTACGTAAAACTGGTAAACCAGTTGTAGGTTTGGAATTAGTTCCAAAACTTGTGGCGTATACCGATACAGGTAGCCAATATCCAAAAAAACTTAAAAGTATTATACAAGGTCGCAATTTAGGTCAGTACGATTTACCTAAAAAATAATGCTTGACAACCCCTAAATCTGTGTTATATTGGGTTGTAAGTTGAAAAACAGGAGATTTTTATGCCTAATTGGTGCTATAACCGTGCGACTTTTACGCACGATGACCCCGAACAGATTACCCGTCTTGTCAATGCTGCCAAAGCTGGCAAGCTGTTTAATGAATTTTATCCTATGCCACCTGAATTACTTGAGGAAGCACCCGTAGGTGATGATTATCAAGAACGTAGTGCCGCTATTGCAAAACGCAATGAAGAAGAATTTGGGTATGTAAGTTGGTATGATTGGAGTATTGCACATTGGGGAACTAAATGGGATATCTCCGAAATGGATGATGACGACAATTTTAACATCACAAATGATGGCAAAACTGTATCGTTTAGTTTTGATACAGCTTGGGCACCGCCTACTGAATGGTATGATAACATTGATGGTTTCCACATTGAAGCATATTATCATGAACCTGGTGTTGGTTTCTGTGGTAAATGGACCAGTGAAGATGGTGATGACCAATATGAAATTGACATGATGGAAGATATTGAAGGCGTTAAAGAACGTATTCCAAATGACATTCTTGATGAGTTTGGTATTCTTGATGATATGGAAATGTATCAAGAAGAAAATCAAGAAGAAGTGGAAGAAGATGATGGTGAAGAATGGTGGAGTGCAGACGAAGCACTTGAGGGCATTGATGTTGGTGAAGTAACTATTGAAATTAAACCAAGTGAAGAAGATGAAGAAGGAGAAGACAAATGAAGCAGTTTACCTTTAAGATGGATGATGGTGGTATTTTTCTTTGCATCGCACGTGATTTCCGTAGTGCATGTTTACTCTTTGACCAAAACCAGATGGGTTTCAAGGCACAAGATATTCTTGAAATCGTAGAACGTGCCTAAAATCTACGCACTACCAAGTAAAATATTAGTTGCAGAAACGCTGGTCAAGTGGGAAGTGCTTGACTGGCTTTCTCGCAATATAGGCATTGTTCATAGAAGTGAAGACCCACAAAAACCTATTCATAGCGGTGAGGGTTGGAGATTTATTTTTACGTATAGATTTGCTTCTATTAATACACGTAGAACTACTGTAAAAATTGAATTTGATGATAGTGTTCCAGATGACATAATACTTTATTTCTTATTGCGATTTGGTGATAGCACATGAGTATTACACCAGTAGGACAAATTTGGTTTGACACTGCAACAAGTGAATTAAAGATGTATGATGGTATGGGTTGGATAACTATTAGGAAAATGCCCTACACCCAAGACCCATTCAACACTGGTGCAAAGTTTGTTAAAAGATTTGCATTTTTACCACACAAATGTCATCTAACTGGTCGTAAAATATGGTTAGAATGGGCAATTCGTGGTGAACTAATTGATCCTAATTGGAATAACACATACCCTAAATTGGCTGGCACATATAAAGAATTTCGTTGGTATGATAAGTTTGAATATCTAAATTGGGCAATTGCAAATGCTTGATTTAAACTTTGAAAATGGTTTTTGGATTTCAACTGATTGGATAGATGCAACCGATACCATGTGGAAAAATTTTAAAACTTACTGTAAGAGCAAAGGTAACAATAATGAAGTTGTTTTACTGACGGAATTTAATGCCAAAGCACAACGATATGTTGGTGATGATGACGAAGATGACCAATGGTTTATACGATTTAATACACCAGAAGATTATACTTTTTTTGTAATGAGATTTGGATAATGACTAAAATTAGGGTCCATGATTTAGGACCGCAACGGTGGCATATGACTATCAGGTTTACTGATAATGGCACTATAAATTATGAGTTTAAGAAATGGATGAACGACAATTATCCAGATTGCCTTTGCATACACAGATTTAATAACGGTGAACCATTTTGGGAAGTTCGTGGCGCTGATCCAAGTGACCAAGCATTTATAGCAATGCGTTGGGGTGGAGAAAATAATTGACATCATATAAAATTGTGTTATTATAATAATAAACACAGGACTTACTATGGTTAGAAAAAGCAGCGAAATTATTGAAGATTTTATTAAGTCACTAGAAACTCTTGTTGATGCACTTGATGATGAATGGCATCACAATGATGAAGGTGAATGGCGCATGGCAGATAATATTCGTAAAAATGTATTGCCAATTGCTAAACAGCGATTTAAAGAACATCTTGATGAATATATTGACCGCAGAATTGAAACTTATTTGGAGAAAAACAAATGACAGATGAAACCGAAAAAATGATTAAATGGAAAGTTTCACCACGTTATAAGAAAAGTGTAATTGATATTGAAACTTTTCGCAATGGTGAAAATGAAATTACTTTGGAAACTGGCTGGCGTTGGGGTCATGTCGTTCTTCTTGTTCCAGAAGGCATTGACTTGGTAACACAACTTAATCCAGAAGAAAATACACGTATCCAAATTGATGGTTTAGAATATGATATCTATGATCGTGAAATGGATGATGGTTGTTGGGAAGAATGGGATTTAGATGCACTTGATGATGAAGAAGAATTTATTGAAGCATGGGATGAAGATTCACACGATGGCATAGCAAATCTTGGTTGGGAAGCGTGGGACAGTGAATTGTTCTTTGATGGTCCACTTGATATAGAAAATCTTGGCGAACATGTGCCGCCAGTGTGGGATGAAGAAGAAGATGATGAGGATCAAGAACAATGACATATAAAATCTCTATAAGCGATGAAACAGCAGAAAGCATGTTCCGTGATATGCTTATTGAAGATTATCGTCGTGTTCGCAATGACATCTATAACATGACCAACAAGGCTGCAGAGTTTGGTAAACTTGAAAAGTATGAAAGTGAAGATTTAGAAGATTGGAAACGTTGGTTTGGTGCAATGAAAATCCTCATGGAATATTACTTGCCACAAGATCGGTATAATGAAGTTGTAGGCGAATGAAAATAGTAGATAAACTACGTGACATTGCAGAAGATTGTGAACGTGGTGAACGTTCACCTATTAGCGGCATTTCCACTTGGCCAAAAGAAACTACGGTTGAGTGGAAAGCCGCACATATTATTGAACAAGCCATGCAATCTTTAAAAACTATCATTGATACCGATGAAGTTGTGCCAGCAGATGCACTACGTTTTATGGCGCAACGTAATTATGAAATGTTGTTAGGATTATGCAATGCCGCAGAATTGGATAGTTGAATTAATTGAAGACCCTGAAACCAAAGACTTGTTACTACCATTTCCAGAGGATATGTTAAAAGTCCTTGATTGGGAAGAAGGCACTGTTGTGTGTTGGGAAATCACTACCAATGGTTTAAGTCTAAAAAAGATGGTAAAGAAGGATGATGTGGAATGAAATATTTGTCAACAATCGTATTGGGAATTGTGCTGTGTGCTTGCAGTAAAACAACAGATTATGTATTACCACAAAATCCTACTGGTATTGAACGTAAACTACTTGTTGTTCCACATCGTGATTGGATTGAAAGTGGTTGTTATCCAAAGTTAGTAGATGGTCGTGATGTGAAAGTATGCAATGCGAATACAAATAGTAAGTGATTTACATTTAGAGTTTGCTGAAATACCAACAATTAAAAATGTGGGTGCAGAAGTGCTTGTGCTTGGCGGTGACATTTGTGTTGCCCAACATCTATATCGTCATCCACGCAATAATCTTCGTAATAATGATGGTCATGCTGTTGATGCCGCAAAGTATCGTGATTTCTTACAGTATTGCAGTGATAATTGGAGTAGCGTAATTTACCTTATGGGTAACCACGAGCATTATAGTGGTCGTTGGGATAGAACTGCACAAATCCTACGTGAAGAAACAGAAAATTATCATAATATATTATTTTGTGACCAAGATCGTGTAGATTTTGGTGATGTTGTATTTTTAGCAACTTCACTATGGACAGATTTTAACAATCATGATCCGCTTACAATTATGTCAGCACGTGATATGATGAATGATTATCGTGCTATTACTGAAAGTCCAAAGGATTTTGTATATCATAAACTACGTCCAACTACTGCACTTGCTAAACATGTTGCTGATTTAGAGTGGTTGCGTGTTCAGTTATCACTGCTACAAGACCGCAAGGTTGTTGTATGCACACATCACGCACCAAGTCACAGTAGTATTCATCACACTTATGCGCATCAGCATATTATGAATGGTTGTTTTGTATCTAACCTTGATGGATTTATTATGGATCATCCGCAGATTAAACTGTGGACACACGGTCACGTGCATAATGTGTTTGATTACACCATTGGTGAAACTCGTATAGTATGCAATCCACGTGGATATCCAGGTGAACAAAGTGGTTGGAATCCACAATTTGCCGTGGAAGTTTAGCTACAATACCACACACCATTATAATAAGTGGCAATAATAATTTGCCCTTGTTGGCTTGGTTGATTACCTTTTGTTGTAGCAGGACTTTGTGCGGCAATAGTAGTGCCAGGATTTCCTGTATGGACTGTATCAGCAATTTGATACTGACGACCAGTAACAGCACCGTTTGCTGCATTAGGTAGTGTTATAGTTAGATTTTTTACAGTAGTTCCGATCCAATAATCTGCTGATGTTGCTGTATAATCAACATTGGCGAGTTTTGTTCCTACTGTCCAACCACTAACATTGATAGTTCCAGTAGCATCACGAACCACGATAGTATTAGCAACATTAGCAGTTTTGTAGCATCAGTGATAATAGTTGCTACATTGCCGCTCTTTGTAGCAGCAATATGAACAGTAGAACTTAATGCATTTGGTATTATTGTAGCAACAAAGTTGTTCCAAATATTACCAATCCATACCTGTTGTGCGGCTGTATTTGAAGTAAGTGTAGCAAGATTGCTTTCTTGACTTGCCGCATTTGCTTGCCAAGCAACATTAGCCGCAGAAATATTAGCACGAAGTCCGCTTATTTCACCTTCTTGATAAGAAGCATTTGCCATCCAAGCACTGCTCATATTAGTAATACTAACATTGGCTGCGTTGATATTTGCATTTAGATTTGCTATTTCATTTTCTTGATAAGCAGCATTAGCAAACAATGTTGCTAAATTAGCATTGATAGTAGTAATACTGTTTAATGTTGGCAATCCTGTAAGATAATAACCATTACCAAGATAATATGTTGCACTTACATTGCCAGTAGCCGCAATATTACCACTTACACCTAATTGTGTATTACTAAATGTTGCGATAACATTAGCGGCATTGACACCGCCAGCAATAATTTTAACTACTTTACTTGGTGTAATCGCACCAATCGTTAAATTACCGCCAATAGCAGTAGCAACATTGGCATTGCCTTGCATATAAAGATAGCCATCACTTCTGCCAACACTGGTTCCAAGACTATTATTTGGACTGGTATTATCATAATTACTGCCAGTAATACCTAAATCTACATAATAGTTTAGATCATCACCATTATCACTGGTAGCAATGTAATCAGTAGAAGCAAGCGTACCAGGTGAATGGTTTTGTGAAACAACTTGTGAATAATTGTTTACATAACTATCAATTTGTATTGAGGTATTAGGATATGTATAACCGTTAAATGCACCACCGATTTTAGCAGTGCCGTTAGCAAATAAGTTGCCACTAAAATAACCATCGGTTGCATTCAAGTGTTCAGTTTGGAAACCAACCGTAGGATCAGTATACCAGTAGTCGCCGTGCGGACCAGTTAGTTGATATAACAAACTAACAGCATAAGCCGCACCATTAGCACCTAACTGAATACCACCGCCTTGTATATCAGCACTGCTTGTAGAATTATTAGCAAGATAAAGTTTCTTGCCATTGATAGCGGCTGCATTTTGACTTATAATATTACCAGCAACATAAAGATTGCTATTGACATAAAGATTGCTAAATGTTGGACTGTTATTTGGTCCAATTTCTTGTGCCAATTGCAATTTAAGATTTTTACCACCAGTATCCGAAACAGTTAAACTGCTGCTTAAACTTGCTACATCTTGAACGCCAGTTGCGTTTATATAAACATTACCAAAGGTTGCGTTTTGTGTTAAACCTGTGCCAACAGTAAGTGAAAACACGCTTTGACTTGGAATATAAGCAGTGGTTTGGCGACTATTGTCGGCAAATGTAATGCCTGTATTTGCACCCAATACCATACCATTACTATAAAAACTTGCAGTAGTTGCAATAGTATTACTGCCTACTGGTGTAGTTTGAATTGTTACACGAGTGCCAGTGCTTAAATTGCTTGTAAATGTTTCTGCGGCTTCTAAATTGACACGAACAATACTACCAGCATAAACGCCATTGCCTGTCCAACCTTGACCAGTAAATCGCAATATAGTATCACCAGCCTGTGTAGTAGATGGTGCATCAACTGAACCACGAGCAATACGAGCAGCAATTGCAGTATAAGAGTTTTGACCGCTTGAATAACCAAACGCATCGAAACTAATGCGGTTTGGTGCATTATCTTGACCAGTTACCTGTATCATTGTGTTAGCAAAGTTGCGTGGTTGAACATAACCTGATGCAGAACCATTGATATTAAACACTGCTTGTGTATTTGTAAGACCAATAGGTGCTAAAATAGTTGTTAAACCATTTCTATCAACTCTAAATGCTGGTTTTGCTTGTGCGTTTAGTACCTGCACTGGACGGTTTAAGTTTAGATTACCAGTAGCAAATTGTGTGCCAATATTAAAATCTTCTGTTGGACTTGCAAGAGCAATTGTATTACCATAAAGTGTAAACTTACCAACAGTTAAACCAGTGCCACCACCAATATAAAGATTGCCATCCTTTGCGCCAATAGTTTGGTCAGTTCCAAGTGTTTCATCAAGAACATAGATAGTGCCAGCACCTACCCATACGTGACGCCAACGACGTAGCGGTGATCCTAAATCATATACATCATCAGCAAATGGTAAAATGCTACTGCCTGTTACTACATAACCATTAGCACCAGGTACTAAATCAATATCGGTATTTGATTGTGTTGATAGCGTAAGACCAGCATTTACAATTGGTCGTGAAGTAAAGATAATTGTGCCAGTTTGTGGCGGATTTAACAAACCTTGAACAGTATTGCTTGTAATAACAACATTAGCATTAGCACTATCGGTGCCGCTAATATTACCAACAAACAGCACTTTACTTTGATAAGGAACACCAGTGCCAGTAATTGTATCATTTACTGCAACATTGGCAGCAGTTGTAGTCATACGATATACTGTCCAACCAGGCGCAGCACCACTTATACCATTGGTTAAACCATATTCACCAATCAACAAATTATCCATTGTTGAAGTGGCATATTTGTCAATATAGTTTAATACAAGATTAGCAACTGTAACACTGATAGCAGAACTATTACCAATGATACTACCAACTGGCACTCTTAAACCAGGCACACTTACTAAACCACTGCCAGCAGGTGCTAATGTAATATCACGGTTATTGATTAAACCGCCAATAGTTTCATCGCTTATATAAAGATTACCAAGATTTAGTGTAGAAGTGCTACTAAATGTTACATTACCACCAGTCACATATAGATTGTTAAACTGAACATCATTATAAGTGTTTAGATTTTGGTTAAATGGGTTTGCAGTATTTGTTCCAACAATTTGACCACCAGGGTAACCATTGCCAACACGTATCGTATTAGTGGCACTTTCATACCATAAACGACCGCCTTCACCAATTCTGGTAAGACCGTCACCTTGATTTTTTCTACTGGTGAATAATTCTTGGTAGTAAGTCATTGCTTACCCCAGTGGCGATTGTGAGATATTCTTCATTACCAGCATTTTCTGGCTGGGATTCATGTTATCTGTGCTTTGAGCAGAGGCTGCGTCATCATATGCATTTTCAATGCCAGCAACCTTTTTTAACATTTCAATTTCTTGTTGTAGTGGAGGAACCATCATACCAGTATCACTTGTAGTAGGTTCTGCATCATCTTGTGGTTGTTCTGCGCTACTTTGTGTAGCATTAGTTCCATTGATATTGATGACCACAGGTGGTTGCTTTTGTTCATCACCTTCAATTGAGTCTAAAACACTCAATAATGATCTTAAAAACTCTTGCGCTCTCATTGCAATTCCTTACGTGCTTTGGACTACTGGGATTGCACTATTTGCTACAAAGCCAACGTTTACCACGCTTACTTCTGCTACACTGGTTGTAGTAATGAAGGCAATCTTATTGTTTAAGCCTTCCATATTGATAAATCTGGTAGATGCAGCAGGAATAACATCACAGTTACCTGTATAAGCAATCGGATTTGTGCCAACTGCATAATGAACACTTGCGTTTGCCGTAACCTTTACTTTGGTTGACGTAATTGCTGTGCTTTGTGAACTGCTTGTTGTTGCATTTATAATCTGTGCTGCTGGCATTTTCTAAATCCTCTGCAGTTATTTATATGAAAGTTCTTGACTTTATTGGATTAAAAGTATAAAGTAAATTATGGCTGATGTAAACATACTGCACGGCGATTGCCGTGAACAACTCAAGACTCTACCCGACAATAGCGTTGATAGCATTGTTACTGATCCACCATATGAACTTGGATTTATGGGTAAAAGTTGGGATGCCAGTGGTATCGCATATAATGTAGATATGTGGCGTGAATGTTTGCGTGTTCTTAAACCAGGCGGGCATATGCTTGCTTTTAGTGGTAGCAGAACATATCACCGTATGACAGTTGCTATTGAAGATGCTGGTTTTGAAATACGTGACCAGATTATGTGGGTTTATGGAACAGGATTTCCAAAGAATCATGATATAAGCAAGGCAATTGACAATGCTGCTGGTGCTGAAAGAACTGGTGGTGGCAGAGTATGGAGCGGCGGCGCACGTAGTGGTGGTATTATAAAAGATGATGCCAGTGAAAATACAACAGAGCGAATCATCTATGATGAACCAGCAACCCTAGAAGCAAAAAAATGGCAAGGTTGGGGAACAGCACTTAAACCATCACATGAACCAATTTGCGTTGCACGTAAACCAATAAGTGAAAAAACTATTGCTGATAATGTATTGCAATGGGGTGTCGGTGCATTGAATATTGATGCTACTCGTATACCACTTGATGACAATGATCCACTACAAAATGGTGTAAAACACGATAATAAAAAACTTGATACTGGTGATGCTGATACAAAATGGGGATTTAAAGCAGTAGATCGTGCGGCAGGTTTAGGTCGTTGGCCAGCAAATTTGATTCACGATAACAGTGATGAAGTTACGGAATTATTTCCAAATAGTAAAGCAGGCAAAGATACTGGAAAACGTGGCACTGGTGGTATTTGGAATAGTGGAAATGGTGTGCCAGTTGGGTTTCAATATGGCGATGAAGGAAGTGCTGCACGTTTCTTTTACGGTGCAAAAGCAAGTCCACAAGATCGTAATGATGGTTTAGATAATTTTGAAGGTGGTAAAACCAATGATGGTCGCAAAAAAGATGCAAACAATGCTTATCAACGTGGTGCCACAATACGTAAAAACACACATCCTACTGTAAAACCAACAGATTTAATGATATATTTGTGTAAAATGGTAACACCACCTGGTGGAACTGTGCTTGATCCATTTATGGGCAGCGGTTCTACTGGTCGTGGTGCTGTCAACGGTGGATTTAATTTCATTGGTATTGAAATGAACAGTGAGTATATAGATATTGCCAAAGCACGTATTGCTGTGGTAGAAAAGAAGATGTCAGAAGTAAAAGACAAAGTTACTACATACAATAATCTATTTGAGGAAGAATAATGGGCGTCCAGATATTACAAGGTGATTGCCGTGATGTTTTGAAAACTTTGCCAGAAGGCAGTATCAACATGTGTGTAACATCACCGCCTTATTTTGGGCTGCGTGATTATGGTGGTCAAGAAAAACAAATTGGTCTTGAACAAACACCAGAAGAATATATCGCACAGTTGGTAGAAGTATTCCGTGAAGTGCGCAGAACACTAAAAGATGATGGCACACTTTGGGTTAATATTGGTGATAGTTACTACAATTATCGCAGTGGAACTGCATTTGTTAAACAAAGTGTTGCTAAGACAAATCAAGATTTGCCTACACATAGCCCAAGCCGAAATAATAAGTTGGACGGTCTTAAAAGCAAAGACCTTATTGGTATTCCATGGATGTTAGCATTTGCTCTACGTGCTGATGGTTGGTATTTGCGTCAAGATATTATTTGGCATAAACCTAATCCAATGCCAGAAAGTGTAAAAGATCGTTGCACAAAAGCACATGAATATATTTTCTTGTTAAGCAAAAGCAAGAATTATTATTTTGATTATGAAGCAATCCGTGAACCAGCAGTAACTGCTCCAGTTGCTCGCAATAAAGCAGCAGAGGGATATCAAGCTGATTATCCAAATGGTGATAGATTTAGTAAAGGTGAACGAGTTTGGGGCGAAGATAACAAACGTATGAAGCGCAGTGTATGGACTGTTAATACCAAACCATACAAAGAAGCACATTTTGCTACTTTCCCTACTGAACTTATTGAGCCAGCTATTATTGCTGGTTGTCCAAAAGACGGTATGGTAATTGATCCATTTGGTGGCAGTGGCACAACAGGTTATGTAGCAGATAAGTTAGGGCGTAATGCTACATTGATTGAACTTAATCCATCATATATTAATATTGCTGAAAATCGCATCGATCCACCTGAACAACGTTTAGATAGTAATTTGTTTACAATTGAATGATACTTTCACATACAATTCTAATTACAGTGACAAAACAACAAGTATTAGATTTTGCTAATCTAACGGGTGATAACAGCGCAATTCATGTTGAAGGTGGTATTGTGCAAGGTGGATTGATTTTAAGTATGTTACCACATTGGTCTAAAATAGCGATAGAATTAGGTAACTTTCCAAAAATATTTAACGATAGCGTTACTGTTAAAATGGATTGCAGATTTAATGATCCGTTAGTTGCAGATACACCAGTAAACATAACGTTTAATTATACACCATTAAAATATCGTATGTCTAAAATAACTTGGGATATTGCGGGTGACATAAAATATTGCAGTGGTGATTGGATTATTTGCAGTTTGTCATAATACTGTCATATTAGTGTGATAAATTAGGTCAGCATACTAAAAGGAGAGAAATATGCTTACTAGGTTTATTGCTGTTGCAGCCGCAACACTTATTAGTACTGCTGCTTTTGCAGTAGAAGTTACAGGTGCAGGTGCTACTTTCCCACAACCAATTTATATGAAGTGGGCAGAAGGTTATAAGAAGGCTACTAGCAATGTCATTAATTATCAAGGCATTGGTAGTGGTGCAGGTATCAAGCAAATTGAAGCAAAGACAGTAAATTTTGGTGCTACAGATATTCCAGTAAAGACAGAAGACCTTGAAAAGAAAGGTCAAGTTCAATTCCCAATGATCGTTGGTGGTATTGTTCCAATTATTAACCTTAAAGATGTTGACCATCTAACATTAACAACAGACATTCTTGCAAAAATCTATATGGAAAAGATTAAACGTTGGAATGACAAGGAAATTGCAGAACTTAACCCAGGTGTAAAACTTCCTGACCTTCCAATCATCAAGATTCGCCGTGCTGATGGTAGTGGCACAACTTGGAACTTTACAAAGTTTCTTTCAGAAGCAAATGAAGACTGGAAGAAGAAGTATGGAATTGGTCAAACTGTTGAATGGGTTGGCGGTGCAATTGGAGCAAAGGGCAATGACGGTGTTGCAAACAACGTTTACCAAACAAATGGTTCAATCGGTTATGTTGAATATGCTTTTGCCAAGCAAAATGATCTTACTGTTGCTGATATGATTGGCAAGGACGGTAAGAAGGTTTCACCAGGTCTAAAAGCATTCCAGACAACTTGGCCAATGGTTGCTACAAGTTACATTGTTCTAAACAAAGAAAATGATAACAAAGAAGCAGTTCAAGCAGCAATCAAGTTCTTTGAATATGGTTATGCACATGACAAGGATGCAGAAGTACTTGACTATATTCCATTGACTGCTGCACAAAAGGCAGAAAGCAAAAAGGCTTGGTCTACAGTCAACTAATTTACATAAAATTACTGTAAAATATGCCCTACCAAATTATTTTTTGTAGGGCATTATTTTTTTCTTGACATTATATTATTTTCGTGTATAAATAAACCCACAACAGAGAGTGAATATGATTAACACGCCTAAACATTACGATTATATCATTTGCCGCATGCCAGAAGGTTTCTGGATTACGGGGGCGTGTGCCTAATGTGACCGCACATTAGTGTATGCACTTAGCCCCCGAAGCGAAAGTTTCGGGGGTTTTTTTATTTTCAGGACGGTAGCCCCTATGTATAAGGCTACCCACCGACCAGTACTTGGGCCAAATGGCTGAATAGGTGGTTTCGGCGGTGAAAAATGGGGTGGGGTGTCAAGATTTTGACATTTTTACCCAAAATTGCCTAAAATTTGTGCAAACTTTTTTTAATTTTCGTGCATTTTTTTCTTGACTTATTATATGGTTGTGCTATTATGCATATGTTGATGACGACATGGTGTCGTCCTTTTTATGGAGAAAGTAACTATGACTATCGTATCAAATACAGACCGTGTTCTTGAAGCCCTTAAGTCTGGTGAGTTGCTCACCGCAAAGCAGATTTCTGCTCGTTTTGGCGTTGCCAATCCACATGCAGCTATCTCTGCAATCCGTCTCAAGGGTTATGCAGTTTATCTCAATGAGTATAAGACTGCCAAGGGTGAAGTAACAAAGAAGTATCGTCTTGGCAATCCTTCACGTGAGATCGTTGCCGCTGGTATGCGGGCTCTCATGGATGCTGGCGTTCGCATCTAATTCTATAATTATAGGATTATATAATGTTGTGAAGGGGGCGGCTTTCCGCCCCCTTTTAGTTGTTTATCAGTGTAGTTCAATGGTAGAACGGCGGTCTCCAAAACCGCATATCAGGGTTCGATTCCTTGCACTGGTGCCAATTATGACATTGACAAATCTGGCTGATGTAAATATAGTAGTAACATGACCCAATCAAGAACGCCAAGAGAAGTCAAAAATAAACCCCTAGTTCCAGAAATTACATGTCCATATATTGACATGGTAATACAAATTATTGACCAAATGGAAGAGCAAGACAATGCTGAATGGCGTGGTGAACAGGCCGCACTTGCTAAATCGCTGCTTGAGTATGTAAGATCAAGTAATGACAAATTACGTGCTAGTGGTAAGTTTTGGTATGAACGTTGTAAGAGAACAGGAAAAGATTTAGTATGAACGGCACCATAGCAATTTTTATGGATCATCCACGGTGTTCTGTTGATGGCGTAAATGCTATAATGAACTCGCTGAACCCACATTACAAGTTTAAAATACTTACAAAACACAAAGTCCAAGACCCTGATTTTTGGAATGATGTTGATATAGTTTGTATACCTGGCGGTATAGGTGACGCAGATACATTTAAGAAGATAATGAAACACCAAATTACACCAATTAAAGACTTCCTTGCAAGAGGTGGTCGTTATCTTGGTATTTGCATGGGTGCTTATTGGGCTGGTCCAAATTACTTGGATATCCTTAAAGGTCGTGATTGTGTGCAATATCTAGCACGTCCAAAAACTGATACAAGACGCCCACATGCCAAAGATTTAGAAGTTACTTGGTTAGGTAACAAAGAAAACATATTCTGGTATGATGGCTGTGCTATCACTGGTAAAGGTCAGTTTGATGTGGTAGCAACATATGCCAATGGCGATGTCATGGCTGGCTATCAAGGTCGTATTGGATTGATTGGTTCACACCCAGAAGCAGAAAAGTTCTGGTATGACGAATATACTTGGATGAAGCCAAAATATATTGGCAAAGAACGCAATCATGAATTATTACATGATTTTGTTGATGAACTTATGAAACGCTAATGTTAGAATATATTATCGTATTTTTATCGATGTTTTTCGTAGATGTATTCTATGCAATATATCTTAAAAGCATTGAAAATAACAAACCTATATTTGCCTCTTTTATGGCTACAATTGTATTTTTTGTTGCAAGTATCGCAACAATAGGGTATATTGATAATCACTGGTTACTTGTTCCAGCTTGCATGGGTGCATTTGCTGGCACATGGGTTGGTGTAATGTATAATATTAAAAAGAAAAGCTAATTGGGGAAGTGAGTGCGGAATGGTTACGCCAAGGTCTGCAAAACCTGTTCATGTGGGTTCGAGTCCCATCTTCCCCTCCAATTTTTTGGTGATGTATGAGAAAAAGATTTGATAGCGACTTATAGAATACAAATGATCCTGCAAAACAAAAGGCAATAGATTATTTTAAAAATCAAGGCGTAGATGCTATCGTAAATCCTAATGATTATGGCATTGACCTTATTGTAGATGATACATTTTACTGTGAAGTTGAGGTCAAGCATAATTGGCGTGGTGATAGTTTTCCATTTTCAACGCTACAAATACCTGAAAGAAAGATTAAGTTTGCAAAGTTAGATAAACCAGTAGTGTTTATGGTGCTGAATAGTGAACACACACATGCACTTATGACTACTGGTGAAGATGTTTTGGATTCTCCATTACGAGAAGTATCCAATAAGTTTGTCAAAAGTGGTGAGTTATTTTTCCAAATACCCACAAGTAAATTATTAAAAATTAAAATATAACGGCTCCATCTTATAATGGCTATTATCCTTGACTGTCTATCAGGGGATAGGGGTTCGATTCTCCTTAGAGTCGCCATAAATAACTATATGGCACTTGATCCTAAATCAGCACATAAACTTGGTGAAGCATATGGCAAAGGTGTCACTGACGCTGTATTTGGTATTGTTGATGATGTTCGCAATGCTAAAAATATCAAAGCATCAAATAATGCAAAAATTGCGGCAAAAAATAAAATTACAGAAATTAATAATCAAATAATTCGTAACAATAATGCACTGCGTGAACAAGCAATGCGTGAAATAGCGGCAGAGCAAGAAGCACATGCTCTTGCCCAAATGACACCATCACAAAGACAAGCATATAAAGCTACAAAAGCTGCCAATGAAGCAAAGGCTGCACGTGCAGCCAAAGAAGCTGAAATAAGACGTGAAAACTTTTGGCAATATTTTTGGGCAATTGTAATAATACTAGTCTGCATACCAGTTTTGGGTGGTGCAGGTTATCTAATACTTAAATTAACACACTGATTTCAATTATATCAGTATCTCAATTACATCTATGATTTTCCATATTTGGAGATACTGTTGGATATTCTACCACAAAGCTATGATATGGCTTGGAACCAATGTTATTGGCGATTACATTATTTTTATATTCAAGCACATGAATATGCTTGGCCACGTTGGGATACAAAAGCTGATTACAGTAAACAAGATAGTAAAAATGCTTGGGTTGAAGCTGTGAACAAAGCTGATTCAACCATAAGAGTTCGTATAACTTGTCAAGGTGGCAAGTATATTGTGTTGGATACACGTCCTTAATTTACCGCCCATAGATAACGCTGGCTATATCACTGCCCTTTCAAGGCAGAGTAACGAGTTCGACACTCGTTGGGCGGACCAATTTTACTGGCAAGTAGCTTAATGGTAAAGCATTCCCCTGATAAGGGAAAGAGTGGCGGTTCAATTCCGCCTTTGCCAACCAAATAAAAAAAAATGAGAGGAAATTGCTTTCCTCTCATTTATTGTAGAATAAACTTTTTGGGAAAATTACTTCTTCTGCCAAATGTTATAGAGAACCCAAATTGCAATCAAGCCTACAAGACCTTCTGATCCAAGACCCTTAACAATTGATGTAACGTTTGCAATAACGTCTACATTTGGAAGGAATGGGATTGCAACACCCTTGAAGATTACACTTGTAACAATCATAAGTGCTAATACGCTAAGAAGTGTATCTGCAAGTGCTGACACCCAACTTTTTACTGTTTTTAAAATATCCATTTTATACTTCTCCTAATACCTTTTGTCATAAAAAGGTAATAATATTTATTCGCTGTTGGGGCGGTTGTGGAAATCGCACCACTCTCATAAGGTGGGAAAAGCTGCTTCGAGTGCAGCCAACAGCACCAATTCTATGGACCGTTAGCTGAGTTGGTTCTAGCGGGAGACTCTTAATCTCCGTCAACGTAGGTTCAAATCCTACACGGTCTACCAATTAAATACAATATGAAAAAAATAATTTTACTTTGTTTGTTATTGTCAGGATGCAATACATTTCAACCAAACAGTGTTGATATTGTTGGAACTGGATTATCTCATCATGTTGTAGAGCGTAGCAATCCACCATATAATGAAATTAATAGTGGGGTAGGATTGCGATTGAACCTTGATAATGACACTGCTTTTCAAGGTGGATTTTTTAATAACAGTTATAACAAACAAAGCAACTATACAATCATAGATTATTCACCATATAAATTACTCAAACAAAATGATTGCGGCAATATAGATGGGGGTGGATTTTTAGGTGCAGCAAGCGGCTATAAAGATTATGCAATACCAGTTGGTGGTATACAAGGCGCAATACATTGTGGTGATTTCTATGTGCGAACAAGGGTAACGCCAGCGCCAAAAGCAGGTGCGGTATTATCCTTTGAAGTAGGGTACACAGTTTTTAAATTTTAATGCTTTCTTGGTGAAATGGATATCACAGAAGTCTACGAAACTTTAGTTCCAAGTTCGAATCTTGGGGAGAGCGCCAATTAATTAAGGACGACCTTGACCACGATATGCTTTGGTAGCACGACGAACATGTTTATTTTTAGGACGACTTGCTTTGGCATTACCTATACTGGTGCGTTTTTTAACACTTGCTTTTTTAAATGTAACCTTTTGTGCTGCATTACTGCCACCTTTTGCTTTTGCCATGGTTGATTCTCCCTAAAAAAATATTTATTGATAAAATTAATTTGATATATACCAATAATGCGGATATGATGTAGAGGTAACCTGTCTCCTTGCCAAGGAGAATTCACCAGTTCGATTCTGGTTATCCGCTCCAAAATTTTTTTGTGCTATGAAAAAATATCTAGAAATTTTAGACATACCCAAATTACCTGATGAATTTATAAATCACATTTTACATGGTTTTGCATTTTTAAAAGAAAATAATTTTTTAAATTCGGCAAATTTTTTAACTAATTTTATTGACTTGCACAACCCAAAAGAAAGCAATCCACTTGGTATTGTAAATCCAAAAGAAATTAAAAAAAGTTTAGAAATTAACAATTTTGCTGTTAATGATATGGCAGACGATTGGAAATATACTATTGATTTACCAGTTGGTTTAGAAGAGTGGGTAAAAGAAAATGTTATGACAAATGGTATACCAAAAATTTTTATTTTTGGCAATGGTATTAGATTTTATCCACATATTGATCCAAGAAACAAAATAGCAATTAATTTTTTAATTCAAAAAAGTGGTTTTGCAAAAACAACTTTTTATAAAGTTAAACAAGAGTTTTCTGATAAAACTATTTTTCCTACAGTATATTTGCCATATGAAAAATTAGAAAAAGTAGCAGAATATGAAATTGAAAAATATCAGTGGTATAAATTTAATCCAGAAATTCCTCACAGTGTAGAGGAAATGGACCCAAATGAATACAGAATAATTTTATCGATTGATGCTGATTTAGAAAAAAGTAAAGTTTTATTTTAAATGAATAAGTTTTTATTAAAAACTACTAAAACAATATCAAAAGTTTATCTTAAATAATTATATGGAAGATATAGAAGCAATTTCTTGGAAAAAAACTCACAAAGAAGATTTATGGGTATTTGATAAACTAATTATTGCCAAGAAAATGGGTTATACATGTGGTCCTGTAGGAGTTGATGTACCTAAACCTGGTTTTTACATTGTGCGTCCGTGTGTCAATATACCAGGCATGGGACGTGGTGCTAAATTGAGACACCTTATTAAACGAACAAAACACTTACCTACTGGACATTTCTGGTGTGAATCATTCAGTGGTAGACATATAAGCGTTGATTATAAAAATGGTGAACAAGTGTTAGCAGTAGAAGGATTTCGTAGAGACGGTCATCTTTGGCAATTTTGCAAGTGGGAACGTGTAAACGATGATCTACCACTATCAGAAATATTTTATGACTTGACAAATCGTTATGAATATATCAATGTTGAATATATTGGTGGTAAGGTAATAGAAGTTCACTTTCGTTACAATCCTGACTTTGTTTGGGGCAATAGTGTGGCGTATCCAGTTTGGGAAAAAATTGATGTGCGACAATTATATCCAGAAGTTGACTTTGATAGTTTAACTTTTGTATCATCTCCAGATTATAAACGTTTAGGGTTTTATATAGATATGCCGTCTTAGTGTTGTTGGTCAGCACACCAGTATGTGGTACTGGTAGAGTTAGTTCGAATCTAACAGACGGTGCCATTAAAATTTGACAAATATAAAAAAATATGATATATTAAAAATATTGCGGGGTAGAGAAGTAGTATCTCGTCTGGCTCATAACCAGAAGATCGTTGGTGCAAATCCAACCCACCGCAACCAATTATCGGAGAGTAGCACAGCCTGGTAGTGCGATGCGTTTGGGACGCATAGGTCGTAGGTTCGAATCCTATCTCTCCGACCATTTTTTTAAAATTTGGACCCATAGCTCAATAGGTAGAGCAAGCGGCTTTTAACCGAGAGGTTACAGGTTCAAGTCCTGTTGGGTCTACCATAATTGCCTACGTAGTTCAATGGATTAGAATGACGGTCTTCGAAACCGTGGGTTGGGGGTTCGAATCCCTCCGTAGGCTCCAAAAATAATGCATGACAAATAGACAAAAATAAGTATAATAGTTAATAGTTGTTCCGTGGTAGCTCAGTTGGTAGTAGCATGTGACTGTTAATCACAGGGTCGCTGGTTCGAGCCCAGCCCACGGAGCCATTTTTAAAATGCTAATGGATAAAAATACCAAATACCATCAGCAAGTATTGCTAATCCAACCAATCCTACAAGAATACTACCGCCCCATAACAGTATGTTAGCACCAAGTATAGCAGTAGTGCTTAATACAATTGCAATTTGAAATGAAGTGCTTGCCAATCCAAATAGTGGATTACGTTGTTTAGCAGCATCACGTTCTGCTTCAAGTTCTCGTGCTTCTGCCATAATTTCTTTTTTTCCATGACCTTTTGGATCACTTTCAAGTTTATCAATAACAGCTTGATAACGCTTTGCACGTTCTTCCAATATTTTTCTTACATTTGCTGGTGTAGATGGGTCTTCTAGTTGTGCTTTTGTATTTTCTAAATCAACATAATATAAGTTTTGTTTAATGCTTTTAGCCTGATAATATGCCCAAGCATTTGTAACTTCAATATTTGTTTCCATAATTCTGGTTGCATTTTTTCCACCAAAAAGTGTGCATACAGATAATATCATTGCAAATACGGTAATGGTAATTGTAGAAAGTTTTCTAATCTTTGCTTCTTTTTCTGCAAGTTTTTCTATATCACCATCTTTACGTGTTTTTAGATATGTGTTTACAGTATTTTGAAATTGCTTAATATCCATGGTATTATTCTCTTAACTATATGTAATATTTAGGATATATATAATACAGTTGCGTCCGTGGTGGAATGGCAGACACGCTACGTTTAGGCCGTAGTGCCGCAAGGCATGGGGGTTCAAGTCCCTCTGGACGCACCAATGCTCTTGTAGTTAAATGGTATAACAGTTGATTAGTAATCATCTATTGGCAGTTCGATTCTGTCCAAGAGCACCATATGAGGAAAGGTGGCCGAGTGGTTGATGGCTCCAGTCTTGAAAACTGGCGTGGGCGTAAGTTCACCGTGAGTTCGAATCTCACCCTTTCCGCCATAATGCGGAGTTGGCATATTGGTTGTGCTCCAGCCTTCCAAGCTGGCTAAACGAGTTCGATTCTCGTACTCCGCTCCATTATTTATTAAGTATATAAAATGTGTGGTTTTGTTTATAGTAATAAAGATATTAATGAAATTGATTTAAAGGATTTAACTCCACGTGGTCCAGATGATTCGCATTTTGACAAAAATAAATTAGGATATTTTTATCATTGTAGATTAGCTACACGTGATACAAAAATTAAACAACCAGCAAAAAATAATTTTGGTATTTTACTTTATAACGGAACAGAATATTCATTAAAAGAAAATGATTTAGATTATATTTTGAATAATTTGAATGATAATATTGATGATAATATTGAATTTATAAAAACATTACGTGGTGATTATTCGATTTGTTGGGTGACAGAACAATATATTCTTATTGCCAAAGATTGTTTTGGAACAAAACCTCTTTTTTGGAGTATTTCTGAAAATACATTTATAGTTGCAAGCACAGTATTAGCAATTGAAAGTTCTAAGTTAAGTGCATATAAGTTAACTGCAAATAAAATTATGGTATTTTCGCAAAAAGATTACAAATTGATAAGAAAATGTGAAATTGTAGAATGGGATTTGACACAGGGAAAAAGAAATTTACATAATATTTTTGATGCTTTTGAAGAAAGTGTTTTAAATCAATATGATAAAAATTGCATGTTGCATTTGAGTAGTGGTTTTGATAGTGGTGGAATTGCTTGTTGTCTACAAAAACACAATAAAAATTTTACTGCATTAACATTCGTGGGAACTGAAAATAAAGAAATTTTAAAATTAAGATATAAACTACATACAGGTAAAAAAATTTTTATTACCCCTAACGATTTCATTGCCAATGATAACTTAAAAAATGCAATTTATTGGCATGATTTTTTAATGAAAGATTCAATTATATACGATATAAGTTTAGTTGCGGCGCAATTTGCAAAAAAGCATGAAATAAAAGTAATGCTAACTGGTTCAGGAAGTGATGAATTGTTTAGTGATTATGGATACGATGGCAAACGATTAAAACTTCATAGTCAATTTGGTGGTAAATTTCCCAATGAATTAAAAACTATATTTCCATGGCATTTATATGCATGTTATCCAATGGAAGTTGATATTCCAATAGTTGAATATATCGACGGTCTTTATGGTATTGACACACGCCATCCTTATCTAGATCGTAAATTATTTCAAACATGGTTAAATTCTGATTTGCAAATAAAAAATGGAGCATATAAAAATTGGTTAGCAGAATATTTTAAACAACATAATTATCCCTTTGCTCCCAATCAAAAAATTGGTGCACATAATCCTGTGGTCTATGTTAAGTAAAATAAATATTGTATGGGATATTCAATTGCAAAAATGATTGAGTTTGCTTTATCTTATTTGCTTTCTAATGAATTACTTGTTGGTAAAACAAATTTACCTGATTCAACAAAAGAAATTATTATTAATTATTTTAATGAACGTATTGCACAGATACGTTCCGAACACAAATGAAACAACCAACAATAGATGATATAATAATAGACCAAACTATAAGTTTGGCACCAAATAAAATATTAATAAAAATATTTCCTAATTTAATTGGAACAGTATTTTTCCCACCACTATCCACAGATTTTTTAAAAGAAACAATACAAGAACCGCTAAAGAAATGGTGTAATGAACATTTAAGTCCAAATTACAATATTGTTTATAGATATAATGATGGTGATCCATACTGGTCGCTGTTTTTAAGTGATACCAGTGACGTGAATCTTTTTATGCTACGTTTTGGTGAAAATAAACACTAACATTATTTGTTAGATAATTTTGTTTATATTCTTCTGGTGGATAATCTATCCCTAATGTATCACACAAATCAATATTATCATCCAACAACGACAAATTGTAATTGGCAACAAACTTTCTTAAATCATGATTTTGATTATCAATATGTTTGCTCATTTCACGCAAATTTTTATAATATCCAATATAGTTTGGATATGTTATATTAAATTCCCCACAACGAACCCACCACCCTAAACAACTATCATTGCTACGTTCTACTAAAACAATAGGACAATCTGGCCAGTTATGATTAATAAAATCAAGATGATGACAAAATATATGACTTTTAATTATTCTTATACCATTACCACTAAATGGTTTATCAAATTCTTTTTCTAATTCATCTTTACTAAATCTGGTAAAGTTTCTCCAATCACTACCAAATTCCATATCTGGATCAAAGTAAGTACCAAGATGCATAAGTTGATACTCACCGCTTGCATCATGATAATAAGTTCTATTTTCACTGTAATCAGTTTGATCAATATCTGGTGACCAATAAATGTTTTTTACAACACTGCTCCATTTACTACCAGGTGCACCAGCTACAAAGATATATTTCATAGACCCATTTCTTTACGGATCTTTGTTGCGCTTATAGCATGTGTTTCTTCATCAAACACTTCTTGTTCAATCTTATATCCAACATCACGACCGTAAGTTATGTTTACAATGTTGGGAACAAGTTCAACTACAAAATCCGATTGATTGTAATAACCTGCATCATGTAAACTTTGTATAATACGATTTTTTACATCAACAAAATTAAATGGGTTATTATCTGTGCCGCCAACATCACGAATCATAATGCATACTTGACCTGTTTTTGCATGTGCCCTTTTAAATAACGCAAAGTGACCATCATGCCATGGTTGCCAACGTCCTAACATTTGCACTGTTGGTGCTTTATTATCCCATGCTTTCATGATGATTTCAAACCTTTTAACATTGCTTTAATCCAAGTTGGATGTGTATCAAAATCAAGTTCTTCCATTATATACTTTGACCAGAAATCTGCATCTTGAGTATCTACACGGAAATAATAACTGCCTGGTTCTGGTGGAACAAACATCTTGTTTGTATCTTCAAAACGTCCTTCTTTAATTGTATCAACCCAAATAACAGTAGCAGGTCCAAAGGCCGCACGAGTGGCTATTGTGGGACATACGAAATCTGCAATTGCCCATGAACCTGCTGCTGTAACTTGGTCACATAGCCAACCCATACGTCTGGCTTGTTCAATACGATCTGCTTCACTAAAACCAAGATGGCTGTTAATATTTGCACGAACAGCGTCTGCGTTCCAATGAACTGCTTTTAATTTTGGTGCCAAGGCTTTCGCCAAGGTGGTTTTACCCGACCCTGGCAAGCCCATTATTAGTATCTTCTTATTCATGCCTTTGTAATCTTGCTAACGATATAACAGATTATACCACTTCCAAGAGTTTGAATCAATACTCCTGTTGTCATAATTTGTGGACCACCACCTAAAAATTGTCCATAAACAAATACAGGTGCACCAATAAACAATCCAACAAATCCACCAGCAAGGAAACCACTGCGAGTAAGAAGATTGTTACCAAGCAATGCTAAAACAATTGGAACAAAGAATGTTAATGTAAGTGTCTTACCAAATACAAATATTTGATTCAAATCAAGACCTGGTATATTTGCAAGTGCGATACCAAGAACGGCAAGACCGACCATTCCCCACTTACCCCAACTTACAGCATTACTACCACCAGCATTATCATGAACATCATTACCTACAAGATTAGCACTTGAAAGCAATTGTGTATCAATAATACTAACAAGACCACTGAATACTACGGCAAGATAGATAAGTGGCAACCACCAACCCACAACGTTAGCCATAACATAAAGATTAATAAATTGTGTATTTGCTCCTTCAACTGGATAATGTAAACCAGCGGCAGTCATACCAAGTAGACCACCAACTATTGGAAGAATTAACCAATACATAGGACCAGTAATAAATGCTTGACGAACAAATTCTGCTTTCATACTAAAAGCATTTTGATACATTGCATTATCACTCCATGGACTTGCAAGGTGACCAAGAACTGTAGGTACACCAAAACCAAGCAACAATCCAAGTGTAAATGGACTATCCCAAAGATTTGTTCCTTGTCCTGTTTTACCACCAATACCAGCAAGTGCAGGTTCAAACCCAACTGTGCCAAATACGCTGACAGCAACAATAATCATACCAATCCAAATTGCTGCAATCTTAACTATATCAGTGCCGATTGTTGCTTTAAGACCACCACGCCAGCTATAAACCATAGCAATGGCTACAAGAAGTAAACTAACTAACAATGGGCTTAAACCAGTTAATAGTGCAACACTTTTACTGCCTGCAAATAGGTTAATTGTTAAACCTTGTAGTGCATAAAAAGCTGTTTGTAGTAGAACACAATACTGAACAAGCCTACCATACTTGGTTCTAAACCATTGGCTTAATGTAAAGCCTTGTCCATATTGCTCTCGCAACCTATAAATTGCAAAACTAAACAGTATAAGAGCAAAGAAATTTCCCAGACTAAACCAAAAAACACCTGCTATACCATTATTAAAACCTTGTTGTGCGGCAACAAAAAGACCTGGTGCCCAAATCCAACTTGCACCAACGCTCATACTACCTTGCCAAAAATTGACATTACGATTGGCAACAAGAAATGCTTCTTTACCAACGCCATAACCTTTGGCAAACCAACTTGTAAGGGCAAAAACAAATACTGCATAAAGTGCAATAAGTGCTAACCCTGTTCCCTGACTAAAAAGTGGGAATAAATTTTGAATATCCATTTTTATTTCCTTATAATTTTACTACTAAATTCTTGCTTGCACCGCCTAACACATCTCGTGTGCGGTCAGTGACATATCCTGTAATCTGCAACATAGGACGATTCCACCATCCCATATTTGCAGTGCTATGTGGGATATCTTTCCATTCCCACGTGATACAATCGCCTGCTCGCCATTGTGACCAATTAGCATTGCCAAGTTGGAATATTTGTCCTAATTCCCAATCAGCTAACATGATTGCAAAACGACGAATAATATCAGGGTTCTTGTCAAAGTCAACAACTTTGTAACTGTTTTCACGTTCTGGACGACCAGCAAAGTTATCCATATGAGTGTGTAGCATTTGTCCCGTTGTTTGATTATGAAATTTAATTGTGCTATCTTCTAACCCAAGCCAATCTCGTATCTGAACAAATAGTGGGATATCTTCTGCGGTTGCTCGATCAAATACAGACGCTTTTGGATCAGCACCAGCACGGATCAAATCATTTTCTTCTGGGTCTGCACTATAAATTCTTTCAATGTTAGGATTACGTGAACCCCATGTGCTTGCTTTTGTGCGAGGCAAACACTGTGCAATTGCATCAGTAAAATCTGCATCAAATCTACAAACAGGTGTATAACTGTCTATACCAGATACTGGGGGAAGTGTAGTATCAAAATGCCAACGGCTATTGCCTTTAGTAAATTCCCAACGACTGTCGCCCCATTTTTCGTATTCATTCATATTTTTTCCTTACCAACTAAATTTTTCATAAATATTTATATAAAAATTAAAATCGGAAAAAATTTCTATGAATCACAAAATTTTTAACTATTTGATAAAAAATTTACAAGATGCGTTTAATTTACCAAAATATGATTATGTCCGTCACGCAATAAATGAAAACACTGACATTGGAACATTACCATGGACACCAAAACGTTTGGAAAAATTTTGTGAGCAAATCAATAATGAATTTGATTTAGATATCAACTTTATTGGAACATTGGCAGATGTTACCAATGATATTAATGAAAAATACTGTGGACGTTTTTGGGGTGGTATATGGCAACCACGCACAGAAATTTATCAATACACTGGATGGAATATCGTGGAACGCATCAATAAAGAAAATCCAATTGCAGTATTAGATGTTGGTTGTGGATTTAATCCATTTAAAGCACGTATTCCTAATTTGATTGGTATTGATGCCTATAACAACAGTGCCGATTATATGGTTGATATTCTTGATTATACAGTTGCAAATAACACCTACGACCATGTTATTGTTTTTGGTAGTATTAACTTTGGTGATTACAACGATATTGCGCTTCGTATGAAAAAGGTAATTGATTTAACCATGCCAAATGGTAAAATTTATGTTCGTGCAAATCCTGGTATTGCACATAAAAATGGACCATGGATTGACATTTATCCATGGGATTTTGATACGGCATACAAGATTGCTAATACGTATAACTGTGAATTGAGTTCATTTAAAAAAGATAATGGCGATAGACTTTATTTTGAATTGAGAAAACTACCATGAAGATGTTAATAGTAATCGGACCCCAAGGTAGTGGTAATCATTTGTTTGGTAAAATATTTTCACTACACGATGCGGTTCATGGTTGGAAAGCGGCGTTAGAACCAGATGGATATTTTATTCCACATTGGTATGAACCATTTAATGAATACTGGAATGACCCAAATAAAATTACAAATGAAATAATGGGTGGAAAACAATATGCTGTTACAAGTGTAAGCAATCCATATATGGAAAATTTTTCAGCACGTATTCCAAAGGTTGAAGAATTTATAGATGCACTTGAAAAAGTTGGAATACAAAGTCAACTTGCAATTATAGGTAGAGATCGTAATATATTAGATTTACAACAACGCAGAGTTCGTGGTGGTCCTACTTGGGGCATGATGCAAATCACGTTAAACAAAATAAAAGAACCACCATTTTTCATAAGCCAAGAATTACTATATCTTTATCGCCAACAATATGTTAGAAGTTTGGGTAAATGGTTAGATTTTCCTGTTGCTTGGAATGATTTACGCATAGAAGATATACTTGTAGAAGATGCTAATGCAAAGTATATTCAACCATGTGAACCCACTGCACTTGATGCACATGTAAAGAACTTTATAAAACCTGACTGGTTAAAAAACTAATCATAATTTTCCCATAAATATTAAGGGAAACAATATGCCACGTTTAAGTCTTTACCGTGAAACACATACCAACGATTACAAATGGCAAGATAATCGTATTCGTGAACTATACACTATAAGTGGTGTAGGAATAAACGTGCACAAATATCTTGGTCCAAAAGACCAAGGTCAAACAACAGATTTAACACAACCACAATATAGCACACAAAGTGAAAAGAATATCCAAGATTTACTATTCTTGGAAAACCGTGACCGTGCATATGATAAAGATGTTTATAATTTACGTGGTCATTATACTATTCAAGATAATGATTTTAATTTAAGTCAGTTTGGTCTTATGGTAACTAATGATACATTGTATATCACTTTTCATATCAATGATATGAGTGAACGTCTTGGTCGTAAAATCATGCCAGGTGATGTATTTGAATTGCCGCACTTACGTGATTTTAGTCCACTTGATGAAAGTATACCTGTTCCACTTAAAAAGTTTTATGTTGTTCAAGAAGCAGTACGTGGTAGTGAAGGTTATGCACAAACATGGTGGCCGCATATTTGGCGTTGTAAAGTTACACCAATGGTTGACAGTCAAGAGTTCAAAGATATTCTTGACCAAGAAGCACTTAAGAGTGATGGAACACCAACTGGTAGCACACTTGGCGATCTGTTAAGCAGTTATAATCTTAACGTGCAAATTAATAATGCAGTTATTGCACAAGCAGAAACAGATGTACCAGCAAGTGGCTATAATGTAAACAAACTTTACATATTGCCAACACAGGATGGCGTTAGTCCAGTAAAAGTAATTAATGGTTATCTTACTGGTGATGGAACTGCACCAAATGGATTACCTGTTACAGTTGATACTGCGTTTCCATTAAATGCAACTTTAGGTGAATATGTATTGCGCACAGATTACATTCCATCAAGACTATTCCGTTATGATGGTCAAACTTGGCGTGCAATACAAGATGTTCAACGTGCAAACCTTACTGGTGCAAATACAAATACACAACTTGGCACATTTATTAATAATAACGCCACTGTTACATTAGCCAACGGTTATACAATACCAAGCCGTGAAACATTAAGTAATCTATTCAAATTACAACCAGATATTATAGGATAACAGCGTGGGTCAATATTTCTACGACAAACAGATACGCAGATTTATGGGTCAATTCATTCGCATCTTTGATGAGATGTATGTTGAATTTGGCAAAGATAACAATGGTAATAGTATATTAAAACGTGTTCCTGTTCGTTATGCTGATACAAACCGTCAAGTCAGTGCTATTTTAAAACAAAACAGCGATAATAGTACACTTAATGTTCCAATGATGGTTTGTTATATTAAAGAAGTAAACTATGACCGAACACGTATACAAGAACCAAAATATGTTGATAATAAAAGTGTTCGCACACGTGCAACCGATCCACTTACAGGAAATGCTAATACACAACAAGGGCAAAATTATACTCTTAAAAGATTAATGCCAGCACCATATCGGTTAACAGTTGTAATGGAATTATGGACAAGTAACTTTGACCAAAAAGCACAACTGTGGGAACAAATTACCACACAATTTAATCCAGATATGGAAATCCAAAGTAATCAAAATTACTATGATTGGACAAGTTTAAGTTATGTTTTACTTACATCAACAAGTTGGACAACACGTGATATTCCTGTTGGAGCAGATGATCCAATAGATGTTGCTACACTAACATTTGAAATGCCGATTTGGTTTAGCACACCTGCTAAAATTCAAAAACTTGGTATTGTTCAAAGTGTAGTAAGCAACATTTATGATGCAAATGGTAATCCAAGTAATGCACTTATAGAAGCGACAAACCAATTAGGTAATCGTCAATATTTTACAGCTACTGGATACCAAGTTTTAGTAAATCAAGGAAATGTAAAATTACTTCCACGTGGTGGTCCAGAAATTTATGCAAACAGTTATAGCATACCAACAACTACTGCTAATGCTATTGCATGGGCACCTGTTATAAATCTATTTGGTAATATTGCAAACAATTATAGCATGATGTATCTTACTGATAGCAGAACTGATAGATTAGTTACTGGCACGGTTGCATATGATCCAAATAATGTAAATAATTTGTTTTTTAACGTAGATAGTGCTACTATACCAAGTAATATATTACCAAGTATAAATGCTATTATAGATCCACGATTAAATGGACCTGGTATAGGACTACCAGCCGCTGCAAATAATCAGCGATATTTAATAGTAAATCCACTTGGTAATGCATCAACTGGTAATGGTTCAGCGGCTTGGCAAAATGCAAATACAAGTATTACACATGCACTACCTAATGATATTATACAATATGTTGGTAATGCTTGGACTATTTCTTATAGACCAAATGCAAACAGCAATGCAAGTTATGTTACAAATACATTTACAAATATTCAATATGCATGGGATGGCAGTCAATGGGTAAAATCGTGGGAAGGAGTTTACCAAGAAGGTCTTTGGTCAATCGTGATCTAACTGCGGTTGGTGCGTTGTTTATAAGTGAAAAAACTGGTCGTGGTTTATTTCTATTACGAGATCAAGACACTTATAGCAATACATGGGGTTTAGTTGGTGGACAATTAGAACCAAATGAAACATTATATGGTGGATTGGTTCGTGAAATTGTAGAAGAAATTGGATTTGAACCGCCAATTAAAAAAGTTTTACCACTTGAATATTTTAACAGTCCAGATGGACATTTTAGTTATCATACTTTTGTTGTGATTGTTCCACAAGAGTTTATACCAACTTTAAGCAATGAACACAAAGGTTATAGTTGGTGTAGTTTGGATTCAACTCCAAAACCATTACATCCTGGTTTGTATAATAGTTTAAATAATAAAATTATAAAGGAAAAACTAAAAACAGTTCAAGAAATATTAAAAATCACCAGCTAATACTGCTTCACGAACGTTTACTTCGTGGTAATTAGGTAGTGAATTTAATTGTTTACTATAATTATAACTATGATATGTTCTTACACGATAAAATTCTGTGCTATTGTAAACACGACAAACCTCATACAAATAACTATGATGAGTTTCATGAGTAAAATCATTGCGTTCATATCCTAAAGAATTGGCATAAACATTTTGATTTGTATCGTTGTCACTTCCATCAAAACCAAATAGGAAAACCTTTTTATGTCCATCAAATGCGGCCAAATAAGCACCAGTTGATCCACTATCCATATAATAGATGTATGGAATTAAGTTAGTATCACGATACGTAACCCACATGTCATTTGAAACAAACATAGAATTATATTTTTCAACTGGTATTTCTGCAAATAATAATCTTTCCTTAACTATATAATAATCTGCTTTTACATCACGATAAGCAGCATTACATGCATAAGTTGTTTTATATCCCTCTGCTACACGGCGATTATTTTGATTTATAATAAGTTGTACTTCTGGAGTTATGCGACTTATACCATTTCCCAAAACAATAGCGGTTGACACTTGACGATCATAGGGAAATTCACGTGGATTTACAAACAGCGATTTCATTTGTCCATTATCAACATACGTGATTGGTTCACCTTTGTAATCTCTGCGAAAATATGGAGAATTTAACTGTGGCATGTCACTATTTATGGTATTAAAACTTCACTCGGAAAGTCATTAAGATTATATTTCATTTGACTGAATTGTGTAGCAACATATCGTGAACCTTGTGTATCAAGTGCATAACTTTCCAATTCAAAATCTGGCCAATTGCCTTGCGCCTTCCATACCAGATATTCCTGAAAATGACGATTTTCATGGTCTGGTGTAATATGCCATCCGTCTTCATTGTCAACAATTGTTCCGTGCCAACATAATGTATATTTTGTCATAGTTTACATATCCGCATCTGCATAAAGTGTAACTGTTTGGTTGCTACCCCATACTAAATTTGTGCCATAACTTGCAATACTTGCTGTAGTTAAACTCCATCCGTCCACTGTTATAGATGTCGCTGTTATACTTGTCATGCTTACATTAACAGGAGCATAAGGAGTGGTAGTAGTAGTTCCTACACCAACCATATTCCAACTTGTGGAACTAAAAGATATAGCAGGTGCTACACGCATTTGTTGTGGATGGTTAACACGACCACGTGTATCGCCATTAGTTGTATAAGTTACCCATGGACCCCATTCTTTACCACCACTTGTAAGAGTATAATAGTATCGCTGACATATTGCAAGTTCCGTTGGATAGTGTCTATTTTCATAAGGTGTTGCAATACTACCTGGCTCAAATTGAACACCAGTCCATTGCATAGTGCTACCAACTGCAGTTAAAACGTTACCACTTAATGCACGACTATTGGCACCAGTATAGTTACCACTTGTCCAAGTATTTGAAGATGCTGGTGCGTAAACAGAACCATTCCATACTGCAAATCCTAACTCTATGCCACACCCGCTACCACCGCCCCATGTTCCAGAAGTTGATGCAGTAATTGGAATAGTAACATATGTCCATGTATTTGCACTTGGAATATTATATGTAAAACTTAAACTTTGGTCAAAGGTTGGATTGTTTCTTATAAATCCACTATAAACACCAGCATTACTACTACGTGTCCAAAAACTTAAAGTAGCATTTCTTGCCCAAGTTTGTCCCCAACCTAAATCACGAGCAATGTAACCTTCAATTTTTTGTGATAAGAAAATGTAATCACTAGTATTTAATGTTGAAGGAACACTTGTAGTTGTCCAACCATAATAGCTAAAATGTCCTGTTGGACTTGTAATAGCACCTTGATTTTGTCCAGTATAACCTTTATTTACGGTATTTGTGGTTGTATTCCAAACCCAACGGTCAATATAATACGCAGCAAAAGAAGAAACAGCAACATTGGCTGCACCATTGCGTTGGTCAATTTTAAAATCACCATTTATAATGCGGTTTCTTGCGCCAAATGATTGAACCGTGCCAAAAATAGTTCCATCAGCAAAACCAACGTTAGCGGTATATACGTTACCTTGAACACCAATACCTCCCACAACTTGTAGTGCACCTGTTGTTCTACTTGTTGATGCTGTGTTTGCCGCAATAGTAATAGGTGTAGAGACACCAGCCTGTGTAGCAGTCCAAGTTCCTTGCGCTGCATTATAGGTATAACTTGTATTGTTTAATACATATGTTTGTCCATCTGTTGGACTATTAGGAAATGGCATTAATATCTACCCACCGCTATCTCTATTTTTCTTATAGAAGCATCTGTAATTATTTCCATGCTTTTACCAATTATACATCCAACTTCATATTTTGTTTTATCTAATGCACAAGCAACACCTTTAATGTCACTACTGACAAGTAATGTTCCTTTTGCAACTGGTCCACGCACCATACATGGAACACGACCAGTAAGTGCCACTGGTACCCAATTGTCTTGTTCAAAATTATCATTCATGAGATAAGCAGGATTTGTTGATACAACACCAGCGATACGTGTATCGTGTGAAGTTTTTGAAATTGTAACATCAAGATCACCACCAAATATCATAACTGTGCCAGGTGAATAATAATCATCAGCATGATACATTTCTGCCAAGTCAGCGTATTTTGCTGTGGTTGATGTTCCCACAAAGTTTACACCATAAATTGTGCTCCAATAAGAAGTAGAGGAACCAAGATTTGCCGAATTATTAGCACTTGGGTAAAAACTACCAGCAACTGCTACTTGATTACGTGATGGATCATATGACAGATATGATGGAGATAACGTTATCGACATCGCAACTCCTTATGCTTGCGCTTCTGTCCAACTCAAACGTGCCTGAATAGTTCCAGTTGAAGCACCAATATTTGTTGCAACAATTGTAACAACATCTGGTCCATCAGGATAAACTTGAATAGCACCAGTTGATACTCCACCACTTAATATACTTGTTCCCATATCACGGACCAAGTTAAGGTCTTGTTGAGTAGCCGCTGCCGCACTTGTAGCAAAGTTTGTATAGAAACCAAAGATAGGCTCACCACCGCTAATTGTTGTGCCACCAAAGTGAATGATGTATTGTGCAAAACTACTACCACCAACAGATGTCCAACTATCACTTGTATATGCAGTGGTGCCGTTAAGGAATAACTGAATCAAGAATGAACCGTTACTAAACAAGTCCATTTGACGCAGAACCATCTGCATACGATTTACAATTTCACGCTGACCAAGTTGGTTACCAGTAATACCGTTACTGACACTTGGTGAAAGTCGGAAACTCATAATGGCATTACGTGCGCCTGAATTAACACTGATGTTTGTATTCATACCCTGAATAAACACGAATGACTTATCGTCATCAAAACGACCGTCCATAATAACACTGGTTCCCCAGTGACTGATAGTTGGTGCAAATGCAGGACTATGACTTTCAACTGCAATAGGTGCAGTTGCACTATAAGTCCAAGTTTGTCCACTGCTCATACCCATTGGGCTAAATGTAACAGTTTGGCTACCACTTGAAACTGGATATTGACTTAATGTAACGCTTGTATTAGCAACAAAACTTACAACGTAAGTGCCTTGTGGAATACCAACACCTACTACATATTGTCCAATTTGAACACCACTTGTGCTTGCACCTGTAATAACATTACTTGTTGTTGATAGCGTAAATGTTAATGCACCACCTGCCTGTGCACGAGTTACACCAGTTAATGATGGTCCAAAATAAAGTGTTTGTGAACCAGTTGCTGTTACAGCAACACTTAAGACAACGCTTGAATTTGTAGCTATGCTTATAACATATGCACCGCTTGGAATACCTGTTCCAATTACATATTGTCCAGTAGAAACACCACTTGTGCTTGTCATACCAATAGTACTACTGCCATAAGTTAATGTGCCAGTCAGTGTAGCTGCTTGAGAAACACCAGTATAATTGATGTATTCCTGTTGAGTTGCATTTCTTATGACAGCAGTTCCACTTGTTGGCCAACCACTCCAATCACTTACATAAATTACGTTATCACCACCAGCTGCACTTTGTGTCAAAATGCCATATTTTGAAAATGTATTTGTTTCATAACGGCCTGGTAAGTTACCACTACGCATATATGCTTCGTTATTATAATTGTTATTTGCAAGTTTATGGCAATAAATTACGTTGCCATCTGCTCCACGGAAACCCCAACGAATAAAACCAGCACCATACCAACTGTAATCCATATAGAACATTTGCATTTTGGCAAGGTTCATGTTAAATCCGCTTGGTCCTGTTCCGTCACAACGATCAATGTTCCAAAGACTTTGTGGAATACGTAAGTCAATAGTTTTACTAACAATAGCATTTGTTAAGTTTGCAACACCACGATAAGCAGGTGAGATAGTCATACTTGTATCACTAGCAATATTGACAATACGATAACTCATGCCCTTAATAACAATAAAATCATTTGGTTGTAGTTGCTTACTAAAGATAGTGCTTACACCGTTTACTGTTTGACCAGTTACAGTGCTACTACCAGCATTGACGCTGACAAATCCACTTATTTGTTGTGTGCTACTACGACGAACTGCATATAATGTTTGACCATCAAACTCAAAGAAAATACCATTTTGACTATCAAACATACCTGTACGTACAGCAGCATTATACCACCCAACAACACTTACAACAACAGGACCACTTGCTGTTGTAGCAGTTACAGCGGCTGACAATGTATATGTGAATGTATAGGCATCTTTAACTGCAGCAACCGTAAATGTGCCATTATATCCAGTTTCATTTGCACCTGAAATAGTAATTGAAACACCAGGATTAACGTTATGAGCTTGTTTAGTAACAACAGTTGCTGTACTACCTGCTGTTAGAGCACTTGCAGTCAATGAGTCAACGTTAAAGTTTGGCTTCATGATAGTACCAGTGCTCATCTGGATACCCTTACCACTTTGGTAACGGAAATAACGACGAGTTTGGCGAACATACTGTTGGTTATGACTTTGTGCGTTTGTGCTGAACTGAACACCACCATCAAATGCACGGTGAACTGTTAAACCTGGTGGACGAACAAACATATTTGCTGTTGCAGTAACTGTTGCACTACTTACAGTAGCATTAGCAGGATTGCTTAATGTAATGCTTGTATTAGTTGATGTTGCAGTAATATATGTTCCAAAAGGAATACCGTTTGCTGGTTGAATATATTGTCCAATGAAAGCATTTGCAGTTGCGCTACAAGTAGCAGTAGCACTATTAGCAGTAGTATTAATAACTAATGTATTACTTGTATTAATAAAACTACCAGGTGCACTTGCAACATAAGTTGTAAATGCAGTAGCATTAGGAACACCTACTACACTCCAACTACCATTTGGTGGAGTTGTAGCATTAGCACCAGTTATCGCAATTTCATTACCTAAACTTAAACCATGTGGAACAGCAGTAGTTACAACCAGTAGGTTGCTGCTTACTTGGTTAATGTTTGATAATTGTATTTGTGCGTTAGCAAATTGTTTACCATTATATATAGCGGTGACACCAGCATTGTTAATACTACCAGTTGAGCCTGTATATGTATATTTTCCTGTGTATGTAAAGTTTGTGCCAGCAGAAACTGAATTAACAACATAAAGACCGTCAGCACCTGTAAAAATAGTGTCTTGGATGAATACAACACTGCCTAATGCTGGTGGTGTAGTGGTTGCAACAGTATATGTTATACTTCCACTTGTAGCTGTAATATCAGTATAAGCCTGCACGCTTGATTGAGTATAATACGCAAATGGGCGATTATTTATAAGAGAAAGTGATTCCCACTTGGTTGACTGTGCACCATATTCAAAGTCAGTATCAATAAGTGCTTGTGGCGATGATGTTCTAAACTTATTAACAGGGTCAGTTAGTGTTTCACTCGGAGTAAATGATTGGTCAAATGTATCGGTAATAATCTGCAATTTATCAGATGAACTCATGGCAACTGTGTTGTAGTTAAGAACAATAGTTGTATAGTTATTTTGACCTGTGCTGTCAGAAGTAATTGTATAACTTGTAGCTGTAAGACTATTATCGCTAAAATTGTAAATTACAGTGTTTGTTGTGACGTTTGTAATCAATATCATACGTTCACGTGGAATAACTTTGTTAATCACAATTGTGCGTGTAGTTGGATTAAATGTATAATATTGGTCTAAAATAACGTTTCTTGACATAAGAAGTCCCTGTTGTTACGATTACAGATATTTATATTAATCTGCGCCTAGCAATATATCAACTGGTTTAAATGGATATATTTTTGGAGGTTGGCTGTAACTTCCAGTAACTGTTCTAACCAAAACTTGGCTGGCTATTTGTAATGAATCTGCAAACTTAATAAGTGGACCAGATAACACTGTTCCATTTGGATAATAATAATTTATAACCGTATATCCTTTATTACCAGTAAGGACAAAACTTTGCCATAAACTTTCAATATTGTAAGCCCATGCAGGTTGTAATTGTCCATTAACTGTTACTGTTAATTGCCATGGACTTAATATAGTAACATTGGCTTTATTATAAGTTAATGCGAAAGTATTAGTTGTACCATCAACATAATTACTTAAATCATCTAAATCATATATGGAACTTATAATTGGTGTTCCATTTGAATAATAATGACTATTACTGTAAAGTGCGGTTGCATTTATGTTACCGCCAACGCCAATACCACCACTTACTACTAATGCACCAGTTGTTGAAGAAGTAGATGTTGTTGCACTATTAGATACAAGATTGCCACTTGTTTTGTTATATTGCAGATAAGTTGCGCCAGCAAAATTTGTTCCATCGTTAAATTGAATAAATGTGTTGCTACCACCAGCAGGCGTAGTTATAGTACTACCATTACTATAAAGATAGTAATTACTGTAAAATGCATTAGCATTTACTGTAACAGCAGATAAAGTCCCTTGGGTAATTGTAGTAGTGCTTGGTGTTATGATATTACCATTTTCATATATGCGCATGGCTTCAACAAGTGAAGAACCATTATAAGTGCTAAACACCATTTGACCAACGTTGGTTGCTGTTGCACTATTTGTTACACTTATACGTGCACTATTGACAAGTGTATTTCCACCAGGCACTTTGTCAACAAAGTCAATCTTACTTTGGATACCACTGCCGCTACCGCTGCTTCCTTGAATTTCAAGAGCACCAACACCAGTAACTTGGCTACCAGTATCACCAAGACGTGCGCCCATAATAGTTAGATAAGCACGACTACCAGCAATTAAACCGATGTTTTGGACACCAGTTAGTGTAGTAGTTGAACCAATTAATATATTAGCAGCATAAATGTTACCACCAACACCCAAGCCACCAGCAAGAACTAGCGCACCTGTGCTAGTTGAAGTGCTTTGTGTTGTGCTGTTAGATACAAGATTACCACTTGTTTTATTATACTGAATATATGTTGCACCACCTAATGAACCAGCATCACTAAATTGAACCATGGTATTACTACCACCAGCAGATGCAGTAACAGCAACCCAACTTAATCCACCGTTGCCATCTGTGCGTAAAACATAACCAGCGGTTCCGCCAGTAACATTTAAACTGTTAACATCTATGTTTAAATTACCAGTTACTGTAAGCGTATTAGCAACAGTTAAATTACCATAACTGCTTGGATTACTGCTTAAGTCTAACCAATATCTGTTATTGTTAGCATCTTGAATGTATTCATAAAGAATATCTGTATTACCCTGATACCAAGTATCACCTAAATTAGGTGAAGTAGGAGCAGTATTACCAGTTCTAAAACGTGGAAGTGCGGTAGAACCCATATAAATGTTTCCACCAGCACCTATGTTTATATTACCACTATTTGTTACATCAATATTACCAGTAACTGTTAAGCTATTAGCATATTCAGTAAGAGATATTGTTTCATATGATTTTGTAATAATATTACCAGTAACAGTTAAGCTACCAGCAATATTAACATTGCCTGGAAAAGATGTAACATTACCGTTAACACTATAAAGATTACTAAAATTAATAGCAGTTGTATTAATTGTAACGTTAGAACCGCCACCATTAATAAAATAAAAAGCATTACCGTTTATTGAACCTGCTTCAACAAACACCATTGCACCAGGACTAATTTCACGCCAATCGTTAAAATCACTACTGCGTGTCCAACTACCGTTAGCACCTGTGCCTAATGTAGTTACACGATAGATACCATTAAGATAAGTTGGGGATTGATCTTTGACAAGAACACGGTCATTTGCTGATAAACTTACGCCATCAATAGTATTTGGAGCTGCTGCAAGATTGATATTTGCGCCAGTAGAAGCTGCTTTTACACTATCTTTATAATCGTTAACAAGACGAGTTAATGCCATTTTTATTCTCTAATATAGTATTTACCCTATTAGAGACGACCAACAACAACCTCTATAACGCCTGTTCCGTCACCAAAATTCTCTAATGCTTTACCGATAACACTGCCCATTTTTGGATTGCGTTCCATACGTGCAGTTCCATCACCATTACTAACTACCATAGCACCTTTTTCTATTGGACCTGTAACTTTACATGGGACACGACCTTGTAGTGCAACAGCAACAAAGTTTTCTTCTAAGCTACCATTCATAAGATAAGCAGGATTAGTTGATACTACACCAGCAACATATTGACTAGCATTGATATTACTGAGAGTTACTTCTGCGGTTCCACCAAAGTCAACTACTGTGCCTGGTTCATAATCTACATCACTTGTATAACGTTCGGCCAAGTCAGCGTATTTTGCTGTGGTTGAGGTTCCAAGGAAGTTTACTGCATATACGTTATTCCAATATAAACTAGTTGTGCCAAGATTTACAGATGCGTTAGCACTTGGTGATACAGCACCACTAAATGTTCCAGTAGTTGCTGTAACAGGACCACTACTATAAACATTACCAACAAATATTGTGTTAAAGTAATTGCTTGGACCACCAAGGTTTAGTGTATTGTTTGTTGTTGGAAGTATATTTTGATTACTACGCCAAGCACTAGCAGCATTGTTATAAGTCCAAGTTACAACACTATTATTTCCAAGTAGGATACCAGCACCATCAACACCACTTGTTGTATTTTGGTTGTTTGCTAATACAAGATTTTTATTATCTGTAACAATGTTACTTGAACCACTTGTTGTAATAGCTCCAGTAACTTGTAAGTTACCACTAACAATAAGACTGTTTACAATGTTAACGTTACCAGTTGTATCAATATAAGCACGAGTAGTATCATTCTGTTTTAAGTTAAACTGACTGTTTGTTACAGAACCAACGTGGAAACTTGTTGCATCAGTAATTGCCATACCAACGGCACTACCAGTATTGTTACGAACAAAAAGATTTCCTGCGCCGCCAGCTTGTAATGATGTGTTACCAGTAATAAAAACACTACCATTTGCAGCAATAAATGCTGGTGTTTGACCTGCCATTTTAAAGTTAAGCTGTGTTGCACTTAAACTACCAAAGTGTGTATAACTATTATCTGCAACAATATATGCACTAACACTACCTGTGTAGTTATTGGCATAAATTGTTCCAAAACCATTACTACCAGCAGGTGCATTAACTGCAAATCCAGATGAACCAGTTGTTATAAGTGAACCACCAATGGTAAGATTACCACTTACGGCATCAATGCTTGTTGGTCCTACTGTAAGACCATTGTGTACTATAAAATTACTATTAGCCATAGTTCCATATCTCCCTGTTGGCTATTATTTTGGTATATAGATTTCTTGAACTTTTGCAAAACTAGTTACACTAGCATTTGCATAAAGTCTTGCGGTTGTTCCACTCACGTTAGCATAGAAGTTGCTTATGGATGTTCCATTGGCCGCAACAACACCATATGTTTGAACTGTTGCATTACTGACCCCAGTTACAAGTATAACTTCACTCATTTGGAAATTATTGTTTGTATAATCTGATACACTGATAACATATTTTGCACCACGGAATACATTCATATCAAAACTATCAATAATAGTTGGAACATTAGGACTTAAACTTACATTTGGACTTAAAGTGCTTATACTACCAGTACCAAAGAAATTACCAGCACTATTAGCTACAAATTGTGTAGTGTTCACAGCGGTAATAAATGAACCATTTGCGTTTGCAACAAAGGTATTACCGCCAGTAGCATCAGTTATGCTTGTAACAGTTCCTGTTGTAGTAAGAGCACGTGCGTCAATTATATCAGTGCTTAATGGTGCTTCTGTAAATGTAAGAGTCGTGCCACTTACACTATAGGCAGTAGTTGGAAGCTGTATAACACCATTAATTGAAACCAAAGTGCCTGCGGTAGTAGTGCTTTGACTTAATGTAAAGTTAGTTTGACTGCCATCACCAACAAACTGATCTGCTGTAATAATAGTAAACGCAGTCCCAGTTCCACTCCAAGTTGTTCCAGTATAAAATTCCAATTGACTGCTGTTGGTATTAAAACGTATCATACCTTGTTGTGCATTACTTGGACGATTTGCCTGTGCACCAGTTGGAATAATCATAGAATCTGTGCCATTAATTTGCAGAGATGTGTTACCAACTATTTGGCTTGGTGCTACTTTAATACCAACTTGACCAGTTGCACCATTAGTTGTGAGTAGATTTTGGTAACCAGCAGCACTATTACCGTGAACAACAAGGTTTGCAACAATTTGATTTGCATTAACTGTAACGTTTGTGTTTAATTGTGGGTATAAATTAATATTACCAGCATTTGCGTATGGGTAAATGTTACTTGTATAACTTGTTGGAACATTTTTCGTTACAGCACCATTTATATTACCACCAATATTCAAGTCACCAGTAACACCAGCGCCGCCTTGAACAATTAACGCACCACTTGTTGTTCCAGTTGATGCTGTTCCACTATTTGCAATTAAATAGCCAACTGTTGCCGCATTGCTAACATTAATATTTTGTGCAGTAACATTCCCTGTAAGAGTTTGACTTGCACCAGTAAACACAGCACCAGTATTACCAATTGTTCCAGCATTTACCGTAGGTGCACTTACAGTGCCTTGTGCAGTTATTGTGCTTGTAGTAGATAAAGTAGCACCAGTAAACACAGCACCAGTATTGCCAATTGTTCCAGCATTTACCGTAGGTGCGCTGATAGTTCCTTGTGAAGTAATAGTGCCTGTAGTTGTAATTGTAGTAAATGCACCAGTATTTGCAGTATTAGCACCAATTGCACCAGTATGATAACCAATTACTTGACCAGCACCAGTGATTGTTCCTTGTGAAACTATTGTGCTGCTTGTTGTAAGAGTCGTAAATGCACCAGTAGATGCCGTTCCATTACCAATTGGAGTATTTTGAATTGCACCAGCATAAATGTTACCCTGTGCACCAATACCACCATATACAACAACTGCACCTGTTGTCTTGGATGTAGATGTATTTCCACTCCAAGCAACAACATTACCCAATATTAAAGTATCATATACAATACTTGCATTTGCAAGATCAATTGTTGAAGTAGGTTCCGTTCCAATATTACTAAACAAATACCATGCATTATCAAGGTGATTTCTTACTAAACCTGTATGTTCATAGGCATTATCAACTTTATTACTGTAAAAACCTATTTCATAATTGTATGTAGAAAACGCATTTGCAGTCAAGTATAATAATGGTGCATTTGCTATAAGTTGATTAAAACCAGTGCTAGTGATGTTACCTACAATAAGATTACCTGCGATGTAAGAATCACCACCAGCATAAAAACCTCCAGTAATTTGCAGCGCACCTTGACCACTGCCATAACTATTTGCTGTTCCTGTTAGCGTTGCAGTAGACGCAGTAATCGCAGCACCAGTATTACCAATTGTTCCAGCATTTATAGTAGGAGCACTTATAGTGCCTTGTGCAGTAATAGCACCACTTGTTGTAACTGTTGTGAACGCACCAGTATTAGGTGTGTTGGCACCAATAGCACCCGTTATATAACCAATATGTTGACCGCCACCAGTAGAAGTAAAACTATCTGCTTTAAGGTCATTATTAACGGTAGTTGTGCCAGTATCAGCACCAATGCTAACTGTTGTTGCTGCCCCACCAATGTTTACAGTTGTAGCGTTTGCATTAAAGATAGATGCAGTGCCAGTAGAACTTGTGTCAATTGTTGGATTTGTACCATTCATCAATACTTGTGTAGTATTAGGTAAAGTTAATGTTGGATTGTTTATAGTAGCTTGACCAGTTGCAGCACCCATATTGAGTGAAGTAGCCGCACCACCAAAGTTTAATGTGGTCGCAACAGTATTAAACAATGATTGAGTAGCGTTGTTACCAAGAATTGTTGGGTTACGCAAATATGCTGTGCCAGTTGTAGCACCAGCAATAAGTGTAGTTGCTGCGCCAGCAAA
>Ga0214919_10000081_pt1 | contig 147643 bp, 141 predicted proteins | sample LL1503_MetaG_FD_177994 | JGI IMG/M metagenome (GOLD analysis project Ga0214919, IMG submission 177994) | Freshwater microbial communities from Lake Lanier, Atlanta, Georgia, United States - LL-1503 | ecosystem: Environmental > Aquatic > Freshwater > Lake | place: USA: Georgia | collected...
AGCGACATCATTTTTTGGGTCAAGAAATTTTGATAAAGCCATATTATTTACGATAATTTATTTAACCAATAATAGCAGATATATAGCTCTATTATCAAGTTTTTTAGCAAATTTAGGCTGTTGATTTTCGCTCTCTAGTGTCAAACATCCTTACCCTAAATGGCTATTAATGATAAATTCTATATTGGTGTTTAATTGGGAATTTGCTATAATTCTTTAATCAATCTTGGGACTAAATAACTGTGTAACATTAACCCTTTACTGGTTAGGTTCACGTAAGATGTGCTATCTAATTTCTCATCCCATTCAATGAGACCTAGCTTTTTGTAATAATTTGCTTTTTCAATATCTAATATTTCAAATAATTGTTTACCAGTCTTTTTATTTATACAAGTAATATTAAGACCTTTTTCTAGCCTTAGCCCCATCATCAAGATTTCTTCAATTATTTCTTGATTAGAAAGTTTAGTTATGTGTTGGATTCCTACACCTACATTATTAACGGCTTGCAACCATTTTTCTGGGCTGTGTAACATCATTATGCTATGTAACCGAGATTCAGCATTGTGATATATATTAACTCTACTATGAGCACCGGGCCCTATACCTAAATAATTATCATACTGCCAGTAAGCTAAATTATGTTTGCACTCATGACTAGGTAGGGCGTAATTTGACACCTCGTATCTAAAGTATCCTTGAGATTTTAAATAGTGGTTAGTCCATTCATACATTTCTGCTGCTTGATCCGAGGCTGGTATGGTTAGGTTGCCATCATTAAATAATTTATAAAATAACGTTCCTTTTTCTATAACTAGTTGATATAGTGAAATATGACCTGAGACAAGTTGCATAGCATTTTCAAGTTCATTTTGCCAATTTTTTAAGGTTTGATTACTTCTCGCATAAATTAAATCAAAGGATATTCTAGGAAAAAGTTGTCTAGCTGTTTCGATAGTTTTGATTGCTTGCTTTACGTCATGTTGCCTTCCCAAACTTTTTAAGTCATTCTCTACTAAAGATTGCACACCAATTGACACACGATTTATCCCAGCTAGTCTGAAATCTTGAAATTTACTAGTTTCAAATGAAGTGGGATTTGTTTCTAAAGTAATTTCTGTATTTTCGTCTATTCTTGCCAAAGTTGCTATTTTTTGAATTACTCCTTCAACAACGAATGGTTGCATTAAAGATGGTGTTCCCCCCCCAAAAAAAATCGATTTTATATATCTATTGCTAATAATATCTTTGAAATACTCAAGCTCCAACTGGTAAGATTTGAGCCATGTTGCATGGTCTATTTTTGCAGAAACATGGGAATTGAAATCGCAATAAGGACACTTGGACAAACAAAATGGCCAGTGTATGTATATAGATAAAGGATCTTTCATATCCTAAACTAATCAATTAGTAATAAAAATTTAATCATCTACAACTTAAATTTGCTAAATTGTTTTAGGAGATTGTGGCACTTGCTGGAGTATAAATTTTTTCACTTTTTCAAATGCTGTATTTTCAATTTGCCTTATTCTTTCTTTAGATATTTTATATTCAATACTAAGAGTATCAAGAGTTTTTGGCGAATCTTTTAATTTACGTTCAGTTAAAATATATAATTCACGGCTAGTTAGTATCTTCATAGCTTGTGTTAATAATTTATGCTTATTTAATGAATCTTCTTGATTAATTAATCTTACTTCTTGGCTTGGGCGAGTTTCGGGTAGAAATTCAATCAATTCGCTACTACTATAGCTATCACCATTACCCACTAAATTATTCAACGATAAATCCGAACCAGATAATCTAGAATCCATTTCTCTGACTTCATTGAGAGTAACGCCGAGTTCACGAGCAATCTGCACAAAATCTTGATCCGTTACAGCTCTTGAATATAGATTAGTAATTTTATGTTTGACTTTAGCAAGGCTAAAGAACAATTTTTTTTGTGCTGAGGTAGTTCCCATTTTAACTAACGACCAAGATTTCAATACATATTCTTGGATTGACGCTTTAATCCACCACATTGCATATGTTGATAGACGAAAACCTAAGTCAGGATTATATTTCTTTACTGCTTGCATGAGTCCCAAATTACCTTCTGATACAAGCTCATTGAGAGGTAAACCATAATTTCTGTAGCTAATAGCGATTTTTGCCACCAATTTTAAATGGCTGGTGACTAATTTATGTGCGGCTTGGAGATCGTTTTGCTCAAGATAGGCTTTAGCAAACAAAAACTCCTCTTCCTGTGAAAGGGACGGAACTTTATTAATTTTTTGCAAATATTGATAGAATCCTGATTTTTCAGAAATTGCTGGTACACTAAGTTTGTTAGTCATATAATACCTTCTAATATAAATTATTTATCGTTATATCATTAACTCAAATGGATTTGATTCCTTAAGTCAATAAGGTATAAATCCTATATCACACCAAAAAAATCCCCACCTAGGGTAATTTTAAACTATTATAACATAAATAAACAACGAAGTAGATAAATAATTTACAGATAATGCAATATCAAATTGATGATATATAAGGAGTAGTAAGTGTCACTAAAATCTAGGAATATAAGTGCTAATAAAAATCTTGCTGTAGCTTTAGTCAGTTTAGTTTTTAGTATGGTGTTGCTCAGTTTTGCATCAGTGCCAATTTATAATTTATTCTGCAAGGTCACTGGGTATGGTGGAGTAACTGCAAGGCAAGAATTTAATAATTATTATTCCTCTGTAAAGGGTAATAGGCAAATAACAATAGAATTTGACTCTAACGTAGATAAGGCCTTACCTTGGCGATTTATTCCTAAACAAAAAAAGGCTACTATCACTGCAGGGCAGAATATTCTAATTTTTTATGAGTCTGAAAATCTAAGTAATACAGATATAATCGGCACTTCTATTTATAATATTACACCCAATAAGGCTGGAAAATATTTTGTTAAAATACATTGCTTTTGTTTTGAGGAGCAACTATTACAAGCTGGGCAAAAAATGTTAATGCCAGTAGCCTTTGTCATAGATCCTGATCTTGAAAAAGATCCAGAAATGGATGACGTTAATGTAATAACTTTATCTTATAGATTTTATAAAGTAAGAGAAGTTAAAAAATTATAAATTCAAGTAATAATTGAAAAATCTACACTATAATATATTGATATTAGGTAATAATTCGCTATACTTAATGAAGGTTGCCACAAGAAAATAAATGATCTAAAAGCAAGGTTGTTAAACCTAACTAAAGGCTAAAATTACTTTTTAACTTAAACTAAATTGATAAAAATAGAAAGCGTAGAAGTTAAAAACACTGGAGATGTTATTGTTAATGGTATAAGTAATGCAAAATATAGAATTAACAACATTACGGATCCTTATATATTTAAAAACGATTGAGAGAAAATAATTATGTACGCATTATCATTTGATATGGAGGTCGTAAAATTACAGGAGCATTACAGTGAGCCTTATAACAAAGCATATTTGGTCGGATTTTACTGAACTTGTTAAATTTAAAGGTTAATAATATTCACTTATTTATATGTAGATGTTCATCATGGCTATAACAATCCACTCACAAGAAGATTTCAATAAAATGCACATAGCTGGAAAACTTGCTGCAGAAACTTTAGATTTTATTACGAGTTATATCAATCCTGGAATTAGTACGAATTATCTGAATAATCTTTGTCATGATTTTATCGTATCTCATAATGCAATTCCTGCACCTTTGAATTATAATGGCTTTCCAAAATCCATTTGCACTTCAGTCAACCACGTTGTTTGCCATGGTATTCCAAGTGATAAGCTCTTGAAAAATGGTGACATAATTAATATTGATGTCACAGTGATAGTGGATGGATGGTATGGTGATACTAGCCGAATGTATTATGTTGGTGACGTTGGAATTAAGGCAAAGCGACTTGTACAAATCACATTTGATGCAATGATGATTGGGATTGAAATGGTAAAACCAGGGGTGCGTTTAGGTGATATAGGAAATGCTATACAAACTTACGTTGAAAAGCATAATTATTCAGTTGTTAGAGATTATACTGGTCATGGTATAGGACGTATATTTCATACAGAGCCGACAGTTTTGCATTATGGTAAAGTTGGCACTGGCACTATTTTAGAAGAGGGTATGTTTTTTACTATTGAACCAATGGTAAATGCTGGGCATTATTCTACGACACTTAGTAAGCTAGATGGTTGGACGGTTACTACTAGCGATAAGTCTTTATCAGCACAATTTGAGCATAGTTTAGGGGTTACCAAAGATGGTTTTGCAATTTTCACGCTATCACCTAAAGATCTCGCCTATCCGCCTTATAAGATATAATTATGCAAAAATTTTATGGTAATAAAGCAACCTTAGGTTACATATTGAAAATATTAGAATAATTTTACAAATATATGAAACAGACAACTAAAGAACCATATACAATAGCAGAAACTTTTGTTGGTGCTGGGGGTTCTCATTTAGGATTTAAAAATAATGGTTTTAAAACTGTATATCTTAATGAATTTAACCTAGATTGTATCAAAACTTTACAATTCAATAATCCTGAGATTTTTGAAAATGTAATAATTGACTGCAAAGATATAAGGGTTATCAATTTTCACGATTTAGAATCGAAATTGAAAAATAAAGTTGATGTTTTATTTGGGGGTATCGTTTGTAAAGGTTTTAGTTTAGCTGGAGAAAGGTGTCCTATAGATGATAGAAATTATCTGTATTTGAAACAATTAGAGCTAGTTAGGACGTTAAATCCTAAAGTAAGTGTTATTGAAAATGTTCCTGCTTTATTAAACGCTAAAATCATTAAGAAAGATTTATTGAATATAAAAGTAAAAGAAGAAATATTAACCCTTTATCAGGAATTAGAAAATATAAAAGGGATTAAGGCGGAAAAAAGAAAAAAAAATATAAATTCAGAAGAAGAAAATATAAAAATGCTTTTTTTGAGAAGTAAAAAAAAGCAAATAATACAAAAATTAGAAGATGATAACCTATTTATAAGTGTTGTAGAAGATATTATAAAAATTTACCATTCATTAAATTATAGAGTATATTTAGATGTTTTAAATGCTAGTTGCTATGGTTCTTCAACTGCTAGAGATAGAATAGTTATTGTGGCTATTAGAAATGATGTTATAGGAAATTATACATTTCCAGCCATTGCCTATTGTAATAATATAAACAAAACATATACCAAAACAGGCATTGAGGTTTTGAAAGATTATAAACCACTTAATACTGTTCAGACCGCTTTGAACAAAATAAATTATTCAGATTTGTCTGATGTAGATAACCATTCTATGCAACATAATGAAAAAACAATACAAAGATTTTCTTTAATTCCCGAAGGTCAAAATATTCAAGATGTCATAAACACTATCCCACAAGAATTAGAAGTTAGTAAATTTTATTCAAGGGGGTGTACCATGCGACTCGATAGAAATAAGCCTAGCCCAACATTGGTGCCAGGGCATAGCAATTTTCCAATCCATCCAGTGGAAAATAGAAGTATAACAGTAAGGGAGGCTTCTGTGATAACTGGTTTTCCTTTAAATTATAAGTTTTTTGGAAGTCATACATCTCGGTGCGAGCAAGTAGGAAATGCCGTGCCTATTGAGTTGTCAACTGCTATAGCTAAATCTGTAAAACATTTTTTAGATAATTCTAATGTATGATAGAAAGTCAATTAAAACAGGTATTTATTGGTAATCTAGACTTTAAGCTTCAATTAGAAAGCTTTTTAGATATTAAAGATATTTCCGTTGTTCCTGAAGTCCAGTTTATTAATGGTATCAGTGCTGATTTTTGTTTATTTGACAATAATAATTCAATTATATCAATTATCGAATGCAAAGGTGCGGATATTGGAGTTACGGAGTACGTTAGGGGGATTGGGCAAATCCTACAATATCAACATTTTAAAGAACAAAATATTGGATATAATATTTCTAAAAAATGTAAAATATTTCTTTCTTTCCCTAATACCATGATGCACGACAATAGTTTTGATATAACAAAATTCTCTTACCCTGATGAATCTGAATTGTTAATTGTGAATAGTCAAAATTATTCTCCAATTATAATAAATCCTAACGTAGAATACAAAAAAATTAAAAAGGAATTAAATACAATTCAAATTTCACCATATTATTTTAGAGATATAAGAATATCTGCAATGTACATTATTTTGCTAGAAATACTAAAACACTATAAAGTAAGAAAATATCCTACTATTAGTAGAACAGATGTGGGGCAAATTTTATTAAAATATAATACAACAAACAAAAATAATGCTAGGAATGTTTTTATTTCCTTAAGTTCTTTAGGGTTAATAGATGTTAATAATTTTCCTACTATTAAAGGCGTGGAATTCTCTAAACTAGATTTTGCCAATTTTGCATCTAATATCGCTTTTGAATATTATAAACCTTTTATCAATGAAATTTTTAGAGCCTTTGATACTTTACAGTGTAAAACTGATAAATACCATATACAAAGTACAACAAATGATGAAATCTCAACTATTATCAAAAATTTTCATGCTAAAGATGTATATTATTTAACAGAGTCTAAAAATAGATATATCTCAAGCTGGTTAAATAGTTTACGAGATGATTTAGGTTGCATTGATTTTTTGCCTAACAAATTTAACAAAGAAATTAAAATCAAATACAATCCCTTATATTCGGAAATGCACACAATCCAGCAAATTCGGCAACAAAAAATATTATTTTTAGAAAACTATTTAAATAATTATTAAAAGATTTTAAAGAAAGATAATTGGATAAAATATAATTATGCAAGACGATGTTCCTCATTATATAGGTCATAGAAGCCGCCTAAAACAACGTATCATCTCTTCTGCAGAGAGTCTTGCCGATTATGAGCTACTTGAACTAATATTATTTTCCATAACACCGAGAAAAGATGTAAAACCATTAGCAAAAGAATTATTAGTAAAATTTACGAATTTAACTAATTTAGTGAATATAGATAAAGAAAAATTACTCAATATTAAAGGAACTAATGAAAATTTATATATAACTTTTGCTATTATACGTGAATTAATTAATAGGATGTTAAAGCAAAAAGTAATAAAGCAAAATATCATTAGCTCTTGGAGTGTTCTGATAGATTACCTAAAAATCACCATGGGTAGCATGAAATTAGAGCAATTTAGAATATTATTTTTAAATAAAAAAAATATTCTCATTGCTGATGAAATCTTGAGTCAAGGGACGATCGATCAGGCGACAATCTATCCTAGAGAGATAATAAAAAGAGCTTTATTTCATGAAGCTAGTGCAATTATATTGGTGCATAATCATCCAAGTGGTGTTAGCACTCCGTCTAATACTGATATTGAAATAACCAACAAAATAGTGACAACTTGTGCTAGTATGAATATATCTGTGCATGACCATGTCATTATTGCAGCTAATGAATATTTCAGTTTTAAGTCAAATATGTTGTTATGAGTGATTTTATTAATTACAGTATTTTATTTGCATCATCTTTTATCGCTACGAGTATTGTTACTTGTTTTTTAGTATATAGTCTCCCAGCTTTTGGATTAGTGGATGTCCCAGATAAGCGTAGAGCTCACCATAAAACCACGCCAAGAGGTGGTGGGCTGGCAATAGTTATCGTATTAATAATAGGTTTTGGCTACTATGAGTATTTTTCAACCAAAACATTAGTAAACTCTGTTAGAATTTTACCTCTCTTATTTACTATTGCCACAATTTCATTTTTAGATGATCTCAGTTCTATTTCGATATTTATAAGATTAATTTTCCATATAATTTGTTCTATATTTGCCATTATATTATTCCTTCCTTCAGCATTATTATTATATAATTTACTTCCCCCTTATGTTGATTTTGTTATATGTTTAATAGGCTTGATTAGTTTTCTAAATATCTATAATTTTCTTGATGGTATAGATGGTATTAGTTGTGCTGAATCTATCCATCTATCAATGACTATATTGGTATTATGTTATTTAAAATCTGATATTATAATAAATGTGAATTCTATAATCATACTCAACGTTATTATTTTGGCCAGTTCTATGAGTTTTTTAATATTTAATTGGTATCCTGCAAAGATTTTCTTGGGTGATATAGGGAGCATAAGTTTAGGATTTGTATTAGGTCTATGTTTGCTAACTATCTCTGCTTCTAGTGGTCATTTACTCATTGCATCATTTATCGCTAGTTTATACTATATAGCAGATGGAGGGGGGACTATATTGATTAGATTATTTAATAAAGAAAAAATTTGGCAACCACATTTGAAGCATTTTTTTCAAAAAGCAGTCAGGAACGGCAAAAATCATAAAGAAGTAGTAAGTAGAATTATAATATGTAACTTATTATTAATGATATTAGCAATCATTTCTTTATATTTTCCTTTATTAGCAATAATTCTTGCCATATCAGTAGTGGCGATCACAATTATTAATTTTATAGTATGAAACCACTTAGTGATGATATTAACAAAATAATTAAACGGATTTTTGGTAAGAAACATCCATTATTTTCAGAAATTATGATTAACTGGAGCAAAATCGTTGGTCCACAATTTAGTAGCAAAACCAGCCCACTCAAGATAGTTAGCATTAGGGATAATAGTAAGCCAATAAATATTTTATACGTTCAAGTAGAAAATTCAAGTATTGCACTGGAATTATCATGTCATCAACAAATAATTATTGAACGTATTTCTGTTTATTTAGGTTTTAAAGCCATTCATTCCCTAAGAACGAATATATATGACCCAAAGCTCTAACCCCTAATATTTAAGCTTTTTCATCCCCTGGCAGTATATATTTTGATCCTTTCCAATCTGAAGAAAAATCAAATTCTCTATATTCTTGGTCAAGCTTTACTGGTTCATATACCACCTTTTCAAGAGATTCATCATATTTAACTTGGACATATCCAGTTAATGGAAAATCTTTTCTAAGAGGGTGTCCAACAAAGTCATAGTCAGTTAGAATACGACGAATATCGTGGCTACCACTAAAATTCACACCATACATGTCAAATGCTTCACGTTCATACCAACAGGCAACATGAAATATTTTGGTAATTGATGGAACAAAATCTTTTTCGCCAGCATCAATCTTCACTATAATACGTTTATTTAACTTAAGACTCAACAAGTTATATACTATTTCAAACCGATTAGGTCGGTTTAAAAAGTCAGTAACAAATAAATCTGTCAACATAGTAAAACGCAAATACTCAGATTCTTTAATAGATGATAAGAATACTAATAAACTATCAATACTAGATTTGTAACCAATGAAATGAGTTAAATTTAATGGTACAAGATCGAGTCCTTGCTTTTTTATTAGTTCATCAATTATATCTCTCATATTTTTGCACTATCACATTTAAATCTAGTAGTTTTTTTAATTTTTCTTTGTAATTGCATTAAACCGTAAATCAAAGCCTCAGCAGTTGGAGGACAACCTGGAACATAAACATCTACTGGGACGACTCGATCGCACCCTCGAACCACTGAATATGAGTAGTGGTAATAGCCTCCACCATTAGCACAACTACCCATTGATATAACCCATTTAGGTTCAGTCATTTGGTCGTAAACTTTTCGTAGGGCTGGTGCCATTTTATTGGTTAAAGTACCCGCAACTATCATCAAATCGGATTGACGTGGACTTGGTCTAAATAGCATACCAAAGCGATCCATATCATAGCGACTAGAGGCTGCTTGCATCATCTCTACTGCACAACAGGCAAGCCCAAAACTCATAGGCCATAGAGAGTTGGCTCTTGCCCATCCTATTACATCTTCAAGTTTAGTTAAAAGAAACCCTCTATTTGAAATCTCTTCCGTAATTAGAGCATCTTGCTCTGTCAGATTTATCATTGCTTTCATCTAATTACTCCCATTCTAAAGCCCCTTTTTTCCATTCATATATAAAACCAACAGTAAGTACAAAGAGAAAGAACATCATAGAAAAAAAACCAAAACTGCCGATTTTTCCAAGTGTAATAGCCCATGGTATCAAAAAAGTTACTTCAAGATCAAAAATAATAAATAAAATAGCCACCAAGTAAAAACGTACATCAAATTTACTTCTAGCATCACCAAATGGTTCAAATCCACATTCATAACTATCTAATTTAGCCTTATTATATTTTTTATAAGCTAAGAATTTTGGTAATGTAACTATTATTAATGACAAAACTGATGCTATACCAAAAAATACGGCAATAGGTAAATATTCTTGTAAAATATTAGATGTCTTTAACATATAATAACCATCAGTAAATTTTATATTTAAAAAATTTTTTACTAACTATCAAAAAAAATGCAAATGATTTGCTAGTAAAATCTAAGATCGACGAGTAAACAATTTAAATAATGTAACTACGCCAAAGGCAGTACACACCCACCATATCTGCCAAATATTAAATGAAATCATACCTATTATGTAATAATTTATAAAACAAGCATATGAAACAGATTTGTAATTTAATATATCAGCATTTGAGTTAGTATATTGATCTTTTGGAGTCGTAAAGGTTATATTATTAATTTGCTGAATATACTTATAAATTAATGATAAAAATAATATAAAGCCTATTATGCCTATTTCAAATAATATTTGTAATATATTATTATGCGGATGTAATGGGAATGGTGACCATGTCCATTGATTATACTCAACTATATCATTTTCATTGATCTTGAAATTTCTCGATGAAGTAAACCCATAACCAAAAGTTGGCTTTTCGATAATTTTTTCTGCAACAAAGTGCCAAATAAATATGCGATGCTTGGCTGAATCAGGTAAATATTTGGAATACTGATCTGAAACATCATAAGGTTGTAATTTGTATGAAATTATCGGCATTAATACAGAGCCAGCAATTATGGCAACTATGAATGATTTTAAAACGATTGAGTGTAATAATTTATTTACCGATATCCTACTTATTAAAAATACTAAACCACCTACTGCAAATGCTAAAAAACTTGCAAGACTATCTGAAATATATAATAGATAAAAAATTAATATGTAATAAACTGATGCCAACAGATATTTACGATATTGTATAAATATAATAATTACTACCCACGAAAGAACTGACAATAGAGAACAGCCACGATCCAACAAAAATAGGAAAAAATGCACTGAAGATTTAGGCTGAAAACTAGTGCGGAAAGTTTTAGTTATGATTCCATGAGAGAAATACTCTATGAAAAATAATATAATTGCGGTAGCTATTCCTATTAGAAAATATAGTTTGGTTTTAGTTAAGTCTATCGGTAATTTATCAATATTATTATTGATAACAAATCCCATTATGGCAACGATAAAAATCTGCAGGTAATTAATTACAGAGTCTGGATAGTTTGGTGAATAAAAATTCGCTATAAGACACCAAAGGGCAAATAATAATTCCAGTTTCCAATTTGCTAATAAATTATTTTTAACAGTTTCATATTTTAAGTGGATAGTAATATTATCCCATAGAATAAATAATATTACTAAAAACAAGATAGGTAACGTCAATGCTATAGAAAAGCCAGAAAGTAAACCAATTGCAGGGATTAAAAATACTAATAAATAGATCGTGGATTGTGGCATTGAGTTAATCCTATAAACAATTTTTGGCAAAAATTTCATAAATTGGGTGTTCAAATGTGGAGATCGAAATACTTGAGGAAATAAGCCAGCCTTGAAAAATTATTATAGGATCTTCATCAATTTTATACTCTGTAATAGTTAGTAACATGTAATTATCTTCATTATAAGGATCGGAGTTTTTTAAACATTTATGTAGTTTAATTTGGATATTACCAAAATATTGTGGCTCTTTAAGGCTTAATGACAATTCTTTTGATTTAGCTGTAATTTTATTCAACGCAACAACATTACCATACTCACACCTTTTTAATTCTAAATTCTCTGGTGCATTTGGTAAATTATGGGAAGCAGTGAAATTATCATTAACGTTATTATCTATTTCTAGCTCATTAATTACATCATCAGTAGTATCAATATAATCCAAATTTTGCGTTATATTTCCAGCTAATCCATGAGAAGAAAATATACAAAAAAAACACGTCATACCTACGAGAATAATGTGTCTTGTCAATTTTTTTGGCATCGAGCAACAATGATTCTTTAAATATTATAAATCCAAACCGTTGGATAATAATACTATTATATAGCAAAATTGTACATACAAATAATTTAGAAATAGGACTATTTAGGTAAATATTTTGTAATTAGTGCTATTTAAAACAAAAATAACTCATATTTTTGCTTGTAATTTATTCATCTATGCTTCATATTGTTTAAATTAACTTATATAAAAAAACCAAATAAAACGCAAAAGATGTTTAACTGATTGTTTGGTTGTTTATTCATTTTTTATGAATCAATACAAATTGGGTACAATTTATAATGCAAAATATTCTTCGCCTCATATTAATAAAACCAAAATTTATCTCTAATATTAGGGAAATTTTCTCGTATTGCTCTATCTTGTTATTTGTGGGGTTTGCAATTTTTGTTTCTTCTTCTATAGGTAAATTTGTCAACGGCACTATGTCAATTACCATTGTGGAGTCAGCTGTACTGGATACTCCAGAAGGGATGTTTACTGAAGTTTCGAAAACTATAACGGTAAAAAAGGGCGATACATTGAAGATTATTCTTTTACGACAAAAAATTCCAGACAATGAGATTAGCCAAATCATGAAGCTAACTAAGGAAAAGAGTTTGGTTCCTTTGTTAAAAATAGGTCAACAATTAGTTTTTGATTATGAAACACAAATAATTGAAGAGGATGACACCGATCTTGCATCAGAAGTGCGTAAGTTAAATAAAATAACTATCATTCTTGATAAGATAAAATCTGTGGAAATTATTAGGGAGGGCGAAGATTTTTACTCTAGAGACGTCACCATTGCTTTGGAGAAGTCCTTGACTAAATCTTCTGTAGTTATTAATTCGAGTTTTATGACAGCTTTAAAATCGCTAGGACTATCGAGCAATAGTATTACTGAGCTTATCAACTCATATAGCTACCAAATTGATTTTCAGCGACAAGTAAAACATGGCGATACTATAACAACTATAACTGAAAAATTCGTGACCAAGGATGGCAAATTTTCTCACCATGGAAAAATTTTGTATGTGTCGCTTAACTTATCTGGTAAACATTACGATATTTATAGGTATCCTACCGATAATTCATCAAATAATTATGATTTCTTTTCTGAAGATGGAAAAAGTGTCAAGAGAAGTTTACTTAAAACACCTATGAAATGGGCTAAAATTTCCTCTCGTTACGGTAATAGACATCATCCTACTTTGGGCTATACTAAAATGCACAAGGGAGTTGATTTCTCTGCTCCAAATGGTACGCCGATTTATGCGGCTGGTAATGGTGTGGTAACTGAGATAGGCTGGAAATCTGGTTACGGAAAATTCTTGCAAATCAAGCATAGTCAAACATTGTCAACTGCTTATGCTCATGCTTCTAACTTTGCCAAAAATCTTAAGTTAGGGAGCATTGTAAAACAAGGACAAGTGGTAGCATATGTTGGTAGTACTGGTAGAACTACAGGTGCACACTTGCATTATGAAGTCAAAATTGATGGGAAAAATGTAAATCCTATGCTAATAAAAACTAATCCTGGCATGCAACTTGTGGGCAAGCAATTGGCTAAATTTAAAGAATTTAAAAATAAAATTGGCTCTTTGAGTGCTAAATTAGATAATAAAGAATCAAAAATTGATGAAAATTCATTAAAACTCTCGTTAAATTCTTAGTCTGTAGCTATATTAATATAAAATTATAGCAAATTTAATATTGTTCTAGTGATTGTCCGCAAGTAATAATCTATTTTTCTTTTTCAGTGGAAATAGCCTAATTCATCATAGATAAAAATTAAATTGTAATATGCAAATACCATTAAAGTTAAAAAAAATATTGCTCATTGTTAATCGAAATAGTCATTTAATTGTTAAATTAGTGATTATAGACCAAATAGCAAAATGGTGGTTTATGGGTTATTTAAGAAATAAACCAAGTTTAACGCTGGAAGTGAGCAGTTTTTTTAGTATGGTTTATAGCTGGAATTATGGCATTAGTTTTGGGTTACTTCGCAATTATTACCAATATAGTAATATATTTTTCATGGTACTAAATTCTGCAATCGTTGCTTATTTATGGTATAATTCATTACGGTGCAAGACTGCGCCAAGCTTTATTGGCTATAATTTTATTATTGGCGGTGCTATCGGAAACTTAATTGACCGATTTATCAATGGTGCAGTGTTCGATTTTATTTATTTTCATTATCAAGATATAGGTTTTCCAATATTTAATCTAGCAGATGGCTTCATCTCTTTAGGGGCAATGTTTTTGCTATATGATTATTATAAAACACAAAAAATTGTTGAATAAAAAAAGAGTTTGATTATAATTACGTTGTGGCATAAGCTGAAGCGACTAAAATTCGTAAGCTTGATTCTAACCAAAATATGGATTAAACAGGAGATTAAGTGCGTATAATTTATTTAATAATTACTTCTATATTAGCATTGTCTGCATGCAATAAAAAAGTCCAAGAAAGTGTAGGTATGGTAACGCCAGGTCCGAATGAATATAGGGTGCAACGTAATAAAACGTTAGAGATGCCTCCTCACTACGAGTTGCCTTCTGTCTCTACAAAGACTGATAAAAATGGTGCGTATACACCAGAAGGTCTTAATGAAGGTGAATCGGCATTAATGAAAGAGATGAATTGATAATTCCAAAATTATCAATTGCTTGTTAAGCTTATAAATATACTCAAAATATGGTGGCATTTCTTTCGCAGAAACATAAAAATATAGGTATATTTGGTTTAGGAAAAACTGGTCTATCTTCATTTGAATCGTTAAATAAGGTGGCTAATGTAATTTGTTATGATCAGATAAATAGTAGCAGAGAATCTTTTGCAAAAATTCATGGTAGTACTCCTCTCGTTAAATTGTCTGATCCAAAGTGGCAAACTCTTGATAAAATTTTGTTGAGTCCTGGAGTTCCCTTATCTCATAGCATAGTTGAAATGGCTAAATCCTTTAATATACCAATCACTTCAGATATAGATTTGATGTTTGAGGAATCTTTGCTTGCAGATTTTATCGCTATAACAGGTACTAATGGTAAGAGTACAACGACTGCTTTAATTGGTCATATTTTGCAATTTTGCGGTTTTAATTATCCAATTGGAGGAAATATTGGTACTCCTTCTTTAAGTATGCAGTTGGACTGTGTGGGATATGTACTAGAACTATCTTCATTTCAGTTAGATTTATTAAATAGTTTTAAAGCAAAAATTGCGGTACTTCTTAATATTACCAAAGATCATTTAGATAGGCATAAGGATATGGCAACATATATTGCTTCTAAGTGCAAGATTTTTGATCGCATGGATAAAGATTCCTGTGCAGTCATTAACATTGATGATCGCATTACTGCTGATGTTTTTAATACCTTAGCAAAAAAAAATAAAATAAATTTGTTGCCTATCTCTGCTAAAACAATTTTGAATAGTGGCGTATCAATTGTTAATGATGTTTTGTATGATAATATTTTTGAACCAATTGCTTTGCATCTACCTCATAATAAATCGCTACAAGGTTTACATAATCAAGAAAATATTGCAGCTAGCTATGCGTCTTGTCGGATTACTGGATGTTCTCCAAAAAAAATACTTGTCGCTATTGAAAGCTTTGTGGGGTTACCTCATAGAATGCAGTATGTTGGGACAGTAAAGGAGGTAAATTTTTATAATGATAGTAAAGCTACGAATGGAATAGCAGCGTCTAAATCCATAGCTTCGCTTGATAATGTATATTGGCTGGCTGGAGGAATAGCAAAAAATGGTGGAATGGAAGAGATAAAACCTTGTTTTTCTAAAATTAATAAAGCCTATCTGTTTGGTCAGGATAAAGAGTTGATTGCACTCCTATTAAAGGGAAAAGTGAATTTTCAGATTTGTCGTGATTTAACCGAAGCGTTTGATCTAGCGTGTAGAGATGCAATAAAAGATATAAGTGGTAACAAAAATATTTTATTAGCTCCTGCTTGTGCTTCATTTGATCAATTTAAAAATTTTGAAGAACGTGGAGATTTGTTTATTAGCTTATTTAATAATCTATCTGATCATTCATTTCATTCTTCTATAAGATCTTAGGTATCAAAATCTGATAATTAGACCAAAAAATTATGAATACAGACTCAAATAATTTTATCAAATTATGGTGGCGTAGCATAGATCAAAAAATGATTATTGCTCTAGTGATTTTATTCGTCTTTAGTATCATGCTGGTTACTAGTTCAGGAACGGCGGTAGCAAATAGGATAGGTCTTCAAGAACATTATTTTGCGTTTAGACAATTATTTTACCTTGCTGGTGCTGCCTTATTAATTATTTTTTTTTCGATCTTTTCAAATAAATGGTTAAAGAGATTTGCAATTCTAGGATTTACGGCTTGTACCATGTTGTTAATTTTGGTAAAACTTTATGGTTATGAAGTGAAGGGGGCTGTCAGGTGGATTAATATTTTAGGCATTTCTATGCAACCATCAGAATTTATAAAGCCATTTTTTGTGGTCGTTGTAGGGTGGCTATTATCTTTAAAATTTGAACGTGCATTTCCAAGTTTTTCAATTTGTTTAGGTCTTTACGGATTAGTATTTTTATTACTAATTATCCAGCCAGATTTTGGTATGTTAGTGATGATTACTATGGTGTTTGGAGTACAACTTTTTATTGCTGGTATGCCAGTATTTTGGATGATGCTTGCTACTGTTATATCGATTATTGGTATTACAACAGCATATTTTTGGCTTCCACATGTCACGCAAAGAATTAATAGTTTTTTAGATCCTGATAGTAGCGAAAATTACCAAGTTGGTAAGTCGCTCAGAGCTTTTGAACATGGCGGATTATATGGGCGTGGTCCTGGTGAAGGAGCAGTAAAGCTAGTATTACCCGATTCTCATACTGATTTTATTTTTGCTGTTGCTGGTGAAGAGTTTGGAGCAATTATCTGCCTAATAATTATTGGAACTTTTGCCTTTATAGTAATTCGTAGCCTACTCAAACTAATTAATGAGGAGGATAAATTTACTCAATTGGCAGCTGGTGGCATCCTCACGCAACTAGGTTTGCAAGCAATAATTAATATTGGCGTTACTCTGAACGTATTGCCAACAAAAGGTATGACTTTACCGTTTGTTAGTTATGGTGGTTCTTCGATTCTTGCAATAGCTATTGCTATGGGTATGCTTCTAGGTTTCACCAAATATAAAGTTTCTCTTACTAAATATAAAATTCAAAATATTGATATATGAAGAAAATAGTAGTAACTGGCGGAGGCACAGCAGGTCATTTATTTCCCACTATTGCACTGGGGCAATGCTTACAAGATTTAGGTTATGAGGTGCATCTAATAACTGATACTAGATGTCAAAAATACCTCACTAAAGATATTAAACTTATTTCATCTATAATAGAATCTAAAATTCCATCCAAAGGCTTATTAAATAAATTGGGATTATTAATATCCTTATTGCGTGGAACTTGTAAATCACTATTACTATTAATGAAAATTAAACCAAGTATTATAATTGGATTTGGTGGGTATCCAACTTTTCCCCCCTTAATGGCGGCTATTTTTTTGCAGATTCCTATAATAATTTATGAACAAAATTGTTTTATGGGAAAAGCAAATAGATTTTTTTTGCGATTTGCCAATAAAGTTGCTGTAACATATGAGCAAACCAAAAATTATACTAGTTCAAGTACTAAGAAAAAATGGATTATAGGTAATATAGTTAGTAATAATATTAGAAAATTAGAGGTTAAAGAAAATTTTGATAATGATATTTTTCGCATATTAGTTTTTGGCGGAAGTCAAGGAGCTAAGATTTTTTCTAGTTTAATACCAGAAACTATTAAAATCCTAGTAGAGTCGAATCCTGGCATTAAATTGCATATTACGCAACAAGCTTCGCTCGAAGATCAGCGTCTCCTTGCTAAAATTTATCAAAAATTAAATATCTCATATAATGTGGCAGATTTTTTTCATGATATGGATAAACAATATATAAATCATGAATTAGTAATATCTAGGGCTGGAGCATCAACAATTTCCGAACTTAGCTATATTGGTGTACCTGCAATTTTTATTCCATTACCTTCTGCTTGCGAAAATCATCAATTTTATAATGCTAAGACATTGGAAGATTGCGGAGCAGGGTGGTGTTTTGAACAAAATAAAACATCCGCCCAACAATTAGCTGATAAAATATTAGTGTTAGTAAAAAATCGTGATATATTAAAACAAGTATCTTGCACCTTGTTGAAAAGAAAAAATGATGGTGGCGAAACTTTAGCTAATATGGTAAAAGAGATGATAGGATAATTTTTATCGTAGATATTTATAGATTTAATGATTTATCTCATTAATGATTTCATTCACAAAGTTATTGGATTAATTTATGTTACAGAAAACTGTTGTTGCAGTTTTAGGGCTGCTAATGCTCTCTGGTTGCACTGATAGTGTCAGAGATTATTTTCAAAAATCAGCTAATAATAAAATTATAGATACAAAGGGTTTTGCAGGCGGTAAACGCCCCCCTTTATATAATAAAAAATATATATCAGTTGCTAAAAGGAATGTATTGGAAGAAAATTTTGATGATGAGGAAGATGATCTGCTCAGCGAAGATGAGACTGAAACAATCAATCCGACATTAAGAAATCGACAAATGTATCTTAAAATGGTCAAAAAAGATGCAGATCGTATTAAAAGTAGAAAATTAAATAATGATGGGGAATATACTTCATTAAGTTCAGCAAGTGATAAAGTCAACAAAAAAAATAGTGATGGTGCAAGTGCTAAGTTGCAAAAAGAACTAGAACAAATTAAAGCCATGTTATATGAAACTAAGAAAAATTTAGAAAAATATAGTTGTCCTGGGCGGAGTAATGATAATATTGACCATACTGATAATTATAAAAACAATACACCAAAATCTAGTAGCACGAGGCATGTGACTGGTAAATCAGAAATGAAAAGCAAATTTCTTACCGAAGACTATGATGATGTAAGAGTAAATGAAGTTAATAAAAAGGGTGGTAGCAGTACTAGTAATGGTAAAATAAGTAATATAACAGTAAGTGAACAGGAGGAATCAGACCTACCACCTCATGAAATATAAAAAATAATAAGCACTTAATCGTTTGGGTAGCTGTGAACATATGTTTTTAAAAACATTATCACGTCAGCTATGTCCTGAGGCTTACTTAAACCGATAAAAGTCATCTTGGTGCCAACTATGTATTCACTAGGTTTATGCAAAAAGTGGAATAAACTTTTTTCATCCCATATTCCTCCAAAGCTAGATAAAGCAGATGAATATTTATAATTTTTCACACTAGCTTTTTCAGCACCAACTATATTCCACAAATTAGGTCCAACTTTATTTGGTCCATTTTTGTCAAGGGAATGGCACATTAGGCATTTTTTAGCTATATTTTTTCCAGCCTCGGCGTTAGCGTTTTTAATCAGCTCTTCTATATTAACTGGTTGTTGTGCTACATTCGGAACATTAGGGTCGCTAGGCGTTTCTTGCGATACTTCTATGCTATAACCTCTATCTTTAGGGGATAAAACTGGTTTATATAAAATATTTGCTACAAACCCTACCATCATGGCAATTAGGCTAGCCAGTAAAATGGAAGCAATAATTTTATTTAGCTCTATTCCAGACATGTCTATTATCTCACAACGATCACGGTATACATAGATTTTTTAAAAAGCATAAAAATTTAATTTATCAATTATTTAGTTATTAAAAGCATAGTGCGATCAATTACTTCATCGCTTAAGCATAAATAAAATAATTATGGTTGATTTGGGTACTTTTGTCTTCACATAGTAGCTTTTTCAATAATGAATTTAGATGAATTGATTGTATTATATAATGATGTTTGTATTGGAGCGGATGAAGGGGTTCGAACCCTCGACTTCTACCTTGGCAAGGTAGCGCTCTACCACTGAGCTACATCCGCTGAACTATGTTTATAACATAAAACAGTACTATCAAAAAATCAAGTAAAAATTAGCATATAATGTATTAAACCCCCTGACGTTCTAATATTTGTACTTTTATTTCTGCAATTGCTTTAGCAGGATTTAGACCTTTTGGACAAGTTTTGGTACAATTCATAATCGTATGACAACGATATAATTTAAAAGGATCTTCTAAAGCGTCTAGGCGTTCTCCAGTATATTCATCCCTTGAATCAACAATCCATCTATATGCTTGTAGTAAAACCGCAGGGCCTAGGTATTTATCACCATTCCACCAGTAGCTAGGGCAAGAGGTGGAACAACAAGCACACAATATACATTCATATAAACCATCTAATTTTTCTCTATCCTTGATAGATTGCAACCTCTCGCTGTTAGAGGGTGCAAGGCTATCAGTTTTTAACCATGGCTCTATTGATTCATATTGAGCATAGAAATAGGACATATCTGGTACTAAATCTTTTATAACTTTCATATGTGGCAAAGGGTATATTTTTATATCACCAGATATATCTTCAATCGGTTTAATGCAGGCAAGTGTATTTGTTCCATCTATGTTCATTGCACAACTACCGCAAATTCCTTCGCGACAAGAACGTCTGAATGTTAATGTAGAATCTACTTCATTTTTTATTTTAATTAATGCGTCCAGAACCATTGGACCTGTTTTACTAATATCTAGCTCATATGTATCAATTTTAGGATTGTCTCCAGAATCTGGATCATACCTATAAATTTTAACATTACGTAGTTCCTTTGCCCCTTCGGAAGATTTATGCGTTACACCTTGATGAATTTTAGAATTAGGCGGTAATCTAAGTTCTGCCATTGTCCACCTCCTCCACTCTTCACAAGTTAAATCTTATTTTTTTCTGGAAACAAATTTTCCGCTTCTGAATTTATTAATCTATCACTTAGTAAATTTTTAATCTGTTGCCCAGAAAGTGTTTCATGTTCGATTAACATTTTGGCTAATAAATGAAGCTGATTAATATTTTCAGTTAAGATATTTTTAGCAAAATCGTAGCCTTTTTCAATGATTTTTCGTACTTCTTCATCAATTAGTTGAGCTATGTAGGTGGAGTTACTATTTGCACCATTTCTGCCACTACTATAGAGATCTTCATTACTTGTACCATGATAAACTGGTCCTATTGTTTCGCTTAAGCCCCATTCTGTTACCATGGCTTTTGCCATCCCAGTTGCCATTTTAATATCAGATGAAGCACCAGAAGTAACTTTATCTTTACCAAAAATAAGCTCCTCTGCTACTCTACCAGCCATCGCTACTGCTATATCAGCTTCCATTTTATCACGAGGTATAGAGAATCGATCATTTTCAGGTAAACGCATAACCATTCCCAGTGCTCTACCCCTTGGAATTATGGTTGCTTTATGAATTGGATCAGATGCAGGGCAATATAGCCCAACTAAAGCATGCCCACCCTCATGGTAGGCAGTAAGCTTCTTTTGCTCATCTGACATAACCATAGAACGCCTCTCTACGCCCATCAGAACTTTATCTTTAGCTTCTTCCAGTTCAATCATGCTTACTTCTTTTTTGCCCTTACGAGCGGCAATTAGTGCTGACTCATTAACAAGATTAGCAAGTTCTGCTCCTGAAAATCCTGGCGTTCCTCTAGCTATTATCCTAGCTACTATATCTTTAGTACATTTTATTTTTTTCAAATGCACTTGCAAAATTTGTTCTCTACCATCAATATCAGGGCTTGGAACAGTAATTTGCCGATCAAATCTTCCTGGTCTTAATAAAGCTGAATCAAGTACATCTGGTCTGTTGGTTGCGGCAATAATTACTACTCCTTCATTATCTTCAAAACCATCCATTTCCACTAGCATTTGGTTTAATGTTTGTTCACGCTCATCATTACCACCACCCATGCCGATACCTCTATGGCGACCAACGGCATCGATCTCATCAATAAAAATTATGCAAGGGGCATTATTTTTGCCTTGCTCAAACATATCACGTACACGGCTAGCACCGACACCAACAAACATTTCAACAAAATCAGAACCAGAGATACTAAAAAATGGCACATTGGCTTCACCAGCTATAGCTTTTGCTAAAAGCGTTTTACCAGTCCCAGGCGATCCGACCAGCAGGCAACCCTTTGGGATCTTACCACCAAGTTTTTGAAATTTGCTTGGGTCTTTAAGAAAATCAACAATTTCAGATAATTCTTCTTTGGCTTCATCAATACCAGCAACGTCTTTAAAAGTAACTTTGGGCCCTTTATCTGAAATTAGCTTAGCTTTAGATTTACCAAATCCCATAGCTTTCCCTCCTCCTTGCATTTGGCGCATAAAAAACACCCAAACACCGATCAAAAGAATCATTGGAAACCATGAAATAAATATACTAAATAGTGAGTTCATTTTAGTATCAAGAGGCAGTACTTCAATATGCACACCGTTATTGTTTAAACGGTTTACTAAATCTGGATAATCAGGAGCATATGTTGAAAAAGAAGAACCATCACTTAAAGTTCCTTCTATGGATCTACCTTGAATTTTAACTGAATTAACGGATTTTTCATCAATTTTGGTTAAAAAATCTGAGAAAGCAATATTATGCCCACCACCGCCAAACCCATCATTTTGCAAAGCGTGAAAAACTAGGATCATTAAAACGAAAATAGATACCCAAATTAGAACATTTTTACCCTGACTATTCATTTATACTAACCTAACAAAAATGTGTAAAACGTGATACAAAATTAGGAGAAAAGGAAATATATAAATCCCCATCCAAATATTCTCTATCATAATAATATATATGTGGTATGGCTATAACTTTTTCAAGTATTTTAACCGTTGGCAGAGTGAATAAAATAGCTATATGATTATTTTGGCTTAATTTTTTCAGCATTTTTAGATCTAAATACTGTTTAATTTTGGTATAATCTTCTACTGTTAGATTGGTGATATATGGCATTGCTCTGGATTTGCTCTCATTGTGATTAGGAGCTTTTTCAGAAAAATCTACGATTTTTTTCTCATCTCTAACATCAAGTCCATTTGAATCAATTGTATGATACAAAATATTAGGAATGCTAAACAGAAATCTATCATCCCATTTGAGCTTATTATCGTCTAGTAGTATATTTACAGGCTCTTTTCTGCCAAATTCTCGGTAAATTATCAAATTATCTTGGATTTTTTTGACCATGCAACCATGTAATGTTTTGATAAAATTCTTCTTTTGTTTCAATAAATTCATTATTAAATTGAGTGATTCTGATCTACTACTTCTATTTTTACCGCTAATCATAATTAGTATAAAACTAAAAGTTTGTAATTGTATTTCACTGGCAAACTCTGCAAATTTTAATAAATTTATAGTTGCAAAACCAAATTCATAAATTTTCACTGATTCTGCAGTGCAAGCAATAAATTCAGGCTTTAAAATTTCTTCCACTACTTGATTAATCATTGATATTTGTAGAATGATTTGATTTTTGCTATCATCATTTACCATAGTTAATGTTTTTCTGATTACATTGCGCCTATATTTATCCGATAAATTAGATTCGTCTTCAAACCATTTAACATCTTTTTTTACCAAATATTCAACCAATTGCCGTTTTGGAATATTAAATAATGGTCTCACTATTCGAACATTATTATACCAATTAATATTACATTGACTGAGACCGAATAAGCTACTTTTTTTTTCTAAGCTCATATAATAATTTTCAATATAATCATCGAGATGGTGAGCTGTCAAAAGCGTTAATATATCCAATTTTATGCACAAATCAGTCATTAATTGGTAGCGTGCTTCTCTAGCTCTTGCTTGCAAATTAGAAAAATTATTTTGGTGATCAAAATGAAGTAGGTAGTGCTTGCATTTCAACTGCTCGCTTAGTGTACATACATAATCATTCTCGACTTTGGATTGCTTCCGTAAATGGTGATCGACTGACATTACTACCAAACTTAATTGATGATCCGTTGCCCAACGATGCACGAGCATTAGAAGAGCCAAAGAGTCGGAACCACCAGAGACGGCTAAGGCAACAGACTTTGTTGGAAATGCAATATTATTAATTAGACTATCAATGTTATTTTGAAATTGTGCATAAATCATGTGCAACTTGTAATTTAGTTAATTGATGATAACATAAGGTAACTAAAAATACTCTAAGAACTTATTTTTTGCAACTTCATCAAATTGAGTCAATGTTATGTCAACACCAAGCTTTTTTAAAGAAGTTATAGCATAGGCTTTTAGCCCGCAAGCAATAATTCCATCAAACATATCAAGGTTTGTTGAAATATTTACGGCAACACCGTGATATGTCACCCACTTTTTTACTCTCACTCCTATTGAAGCGATTTTTGCTGGCATTCCATTTTGTTTTACCCATACTCCAACCATACCATTTATGGTGAAGGCGGTTATACCAAAAGATGAAAGACTATCTATAATCCAGTTTTCTAGTAATTTGATATAAAGTTTCAAATCTTTTTTGCGTCCTTCTGAGCTTAAGTCAAGTATTGGGTATATGACCCTTTGTCCAACCCCATGATAAGTGAAGCCACCGCCTCTACCAGTATAAATCACTGGTATATTTCTAGGGTTTAGTAGTTCGCTATCTCTAAAACTAGTGCCAGCACTATATATATCACTATGCTCAACTAGATAAACAACTTCTTCGGAAAAATGATTTATTACATTCTTCACCCTAGTTTCCATCAATTGTAAGGTGTGTCCATATTCTGCAAGATTTGGTAATGTAATAAATCTAACCATTATTAGCAAAAAATTTGCTATTGCACATCCATTCCCTGCTATTAAATATTTTAATTTTGCTTTGTCATAACTTAAATATCTAATTGCTGATATAATATTTCTAAAACTTCATAAGATTTTGAGCCTTTTGGAGTAGTTACTTCTACTACATCTCCAACGCTTTTACCGATCAAAGCTTTAGCGATTGGTGATATTATAGAGACCCTTTTTTTAGTTATATCCGCTTCATACTCTCCAACGATATGGTATATTACTGATTCTTCTGTTTCTTCGTCAATTAATTTAACTGTGGCACCAAATTTTATGCTATCACCAGAAAGTTTTGTAGTATCAATAATCTCTGCTCTTGCAATTTTATCTTCAAGATCTAGAATACGACCTTCGATGAAACTTTGTTTTTCTCGTGCGGAATGATACTCTGCATTTTCAGATAAATCCCCAAACTCCCTAGCTGTTGCTATAGCTTCGATGGTTTTTGGTCGTTCCACGTGTTTAAGATGTTTGATTTCTTTTTCTAAATTATCAAAACCTTTATGTGTGATAGGAAATTTTACCATAATAATATTTCTTGTCTAAGTTAAGTTTTATAGTATATTCACAGTATGAATTTTTGTCAAACATGCCCTTTAGGTTATTATGCGAACAGGAGCATTTAATTTTGAGATACAGCGAAAAACTTTCCATCTATATAGTCTTATAGTACCAATTTTTTATTTGTTTGTATCTAAGTTAATTATCATTGTATCGTTATTTTTACTCATGATATTTGTATTATATATAGATATTTCAAGACATTACAATTTATATGTCCAAAAAATTACCGATATATTTTTTGCAAAGATAATGAGAGTAGAAGAACGTAGTGGTTTATTTAGGTTAAGTGGTAGCAGTTATATGGTTGTTGGATTTTTTTTAACAGCTCTTTTATTTTCTAAAGGTTTAGCAATTTCATCTTGGTGCATATTGATAATATCTGATTGCCTTGCAGCATTGGTTGGCATAAAGATCGGTACTAAACTAAATAATGGTAAATCTCTTGAAGGCTCGATCGCTTTTTTGTCTTCTGCAATTCTCGTTAGTATGATAGTGTATTTTTTTATCGGTTACTCTACAAGTTTTACCGTGATTATAATTAGTTCGATAATTACTACTATTAGTGAATTTTACGCAAAATCACTAGCTATTGATGATAATTTATTGATACCTCTTGTTTATTGTCTTTCTACAACTATATTAGTCTTTATTTTAAATATATGAGAATTCCACTAGAGTTTTATGAGCTTCTTAGAAACAGAATTAATGTATCAGACGAGGTTAGGAAAAAAGTAGTTTTAACTAAAAAAGCTGGTAATTACTTAGGTTTATGCCCCTTTCATACTGAAAAATCCCCATCTTTTACGGTGAATGATTCTAAAAAGTTTTATTATTGCTTTGGTTGCACCATGAATGGAGACGTGATAAAATTTGTTTCTAGTTTTAGTGGGTTATCTTACAAAGAAGCGGCTATTAAACTTGCTAATGATTATGGTATAGAATTACCTAAACTGACGGTAGCAGAACAAAAGCTTTACGAAGAATCGGATGAATTATTAGACATCTTAGAAATGGCTAACAAATTTTTCCAATCACAATTGTCAAAAGATAATTGTGATTATCTTTATAAACGTGGTGTCAGTAAAGAGTCGATTAAGGAATTTTCAATTGGGTTTGCTCCTGCAAACAAGGCATTGCAAAAATTCTTTGCAATAAAATCAATATCGTTGACGAAACTGCAAAAAGCTGGGTTGGTAGGAAAGAGAGATGATGGCTCAATATATGATATATTCTATAATCGTATAATGTTTCCTATTAAAAATGTTTATAATAAAGTAATCGGCTTTGGTGGAAGGGTTATCGGTGAGGGGATGCCAAAATATTTAAATTCTCCAGAAACCATATTATTTCAAAAAAATGAAACATTATATGGAGAGAATGAGGCCATTGGTGTTGCTTATAAAAAAAATCATGCAATTTTAGTTGAAGGATACCTAGATGTAATTGCTTTGCATCAAGCTGGTTTTAAAGAAACTTTTGCTAGCCTTGGCACCGCCATTACGGAAAACCATTTGCAAAAATTATGGCGAGCAAGTGATGAAATAATACTTTGTTTAGATGGTGATAACGCAGGGGTAAAGGCTAGCCACCGAGTGGTTAATTTAGTATTACCGCTTATCAATGCTAATAAAAAAATTTCATTTGTAATATTACCTAATTCCAGCGACCCTGATAATATAATCAATAAAGAAGGGAGTGCAGTATTTACTAAGTTTTTTGATGCAAGAATTAATTTATCTGAAATGATATGGCGTACTGAATATGAGGGAAAGAATTTTTCAACTCCTGAAGATAAAGCAATTCTGGAAAAAAATCTTGGAGATTATTGCAAACAAATTCAAGATAAAACCTTAAGCAATAATTATTATATATATTTTAAAGATCAAATATGGCTTAATTTAATAAAACGTCAAAGTAAAATTAATGTAAAAAGTAAAAATATAATATCTAGCTCTGATGATTCAGAAATTGAAATATTAGAACAGATCTTTTGTATTATATTGATAAAATTTCCTCAAATAATTGAGAAACATGAAATTAAGGATTTTTTATTAACAGTAAATTTCCAAAATAAAATGCTTGAATCCTTTCGTGATTGGTGTTTCGAAGAGATTATTGACAATAATGTATTTGATCAGGCCAATATTATTGAATTGGTAAAAAGAACTAGCTTTTATAGTGCTTTTTTAGTATCATTAACATCAAATAATCTGTTTTTAGATTTGTCTCTGAATAAGGACTCAGTGGATTTTGAACTACTTTGGCAATGGTTGCGTAAAAAACATCATTTAATATTACTAAAACAAGAATACATCTCAATCGTTCAAAATGGATCTGATGAAGAATTGAAAAAGACTATATTATACCGAGAAGAAATTATTAAAGTTTCTAAAGAACTTTATAATCTAAACTAATATCTCACTAATTAATTGACCAAAGGTTTATGAATTATGACAAAAAATCTCAAAAATCATCTAAATATACAAGAAGATGAAGTTAAAAAGTTAATTAAAAAGGCTAAAGAGAAAAAAGGTATAGTTACCTATTCTGATATAAATAAAATCATTCCAATCACAAATAATATTTCAGTGAATGATTTAGAAAAAGTTATATCAAAATTTTCTGAAGCAGGCGTTGATATTATAGAAAGAGATGATGACGAGATTAAGCTAGATATTAATATAGACGAAGAATTTAAACTGTCTACTGGCAATATTGACCGTGATGCTGATGAAGAAGCTGAAGAGGAAAATATTGGCACGACAGACGATCCAGTTAGGTTGTATTTAAGAGATATGGGCGGTGTTGAGCTGTTATCTCGTGAAAATGAGATAGATATAGCCAAAAAGATTGAAGAAGGCAAAAAGATCATGATTAAATCTCTTTGTGAAAATCCAGTATCAATGCAATTCTTCATGAAATGGTACAATGATTTAGTAAATGAAAAAATATTGCTACGTGATTTTATCGACATAGAAGCTAATATGATTGACTATGATGGTGATTCTGAAAAACACCACAATATCCATTTGGAATTAGATCATGAAGAGGCAGAAGAGCCTAGTAATTTATCAATATCGGCTATTGAATCGCAATTACTGCCTAACGTAATTGAACAGATGAGCAAAATTTCTATTTTGTCAGAAGAATTATTGCTGGAAGCAAAAAAGCATTATAGTAAATCTTCCCAATCTAAAAAATTAGAAGATAACAAAAAATATGTTAAAAATTTACAATTATTAATTGCCGAGATTTCTAATATACGTTTTCATTCTAAAAGAATGGAGGAAATTTTAAATAAAATATATAGCGTCAATAAAGAATTAGTCGCCAAAGAAAGTGGTTTACTTAAATTAGCTCAGAAGCATGGGGTAAGTCGTCAAACTTTCTTAACTGGATATATCGGTCTAGTTATCGATACAAGCTGGAAAAAACAGATGTTACAGAGTAAAAATGCTATTTGGAAAAATTTTATCATTAAGGAATCTGATAGTATCGATCAAATGATTGATGAATTGACAGCAATTGAATTAACAGTTGGTTTACCAATTAATGAATTTAAAAAATTAGTGCATACAATACAAAAAGGGGAAAGGCAAACTCTTAGGGCAAAAAAAGATATGATAGAGGCTAATTTGCGTCTAGTTATCTCAATTGCCAAAAAATATGCAAATCGTGGATTGCAATTTCTTGATCTAATCCAAGAAGGAAATATTGGATTAATGAAAGCCGTTGATAAATTTGAATATCGTAGAGGGTATAAATTTTCTACATATGCTACTTGGTGGATTAGGCAAGCTATTACTAGAGCGATTGCTGATCAAGCTAGAACTATACGTATTCCTGTGCATATGATTGAAACAATTAATAAAATCATCCGTACTTCTAGGCAGATGTTTAACGAACTAGGCTATGAACCAACTCCAGCGGAGATTGCCGCTCGCCTTAGTATGCCAGTTGATAAGGTACGTAAAGTTATAAAAATAGCTAAGGAACCAATTAGTTTGGAAAATCCAGTAGGGGATGATGCAAACAGTAATTTAGGTGATTTCATTGAAGATCAGAATGCTGTTGCACCGCTTGACGCTGCAATTCAATCAAATTTGCGAGAAGTGACTACTAGGGTACTTGCAAGTCTTACCCCTCGTGAAGAGAGGGTGCTACGAATGAGGTTTGGCATAGGAATGAACACTGATCATACGCTTGAGGAAGTGGGGCAACAATTTAACGTTACTAGAGAACGCATTAGACAAATAGAATCTAAAGCATTACGTAAGCTAAAACATCCAACTAGGTCTAAAAAGCTTAGTAGCTTTCGAAGTGATTTTAAAAAGCAATATAATGCTTTGGATACAGATTTGGAAAAATAAATTTGGATTATATGGTAATTAATAACAGTAAGAGGCTAGTAACCAATAATTATATGGTCACTTAATTATTGGTTATTATCAAAAGGTATGGATTTTTACAGATATAAAATCACTATAGAGTATTTAGGTACTCATTTTGTTGGTTGGCAAAAACAGTTAAGTGGAATATCTGTCCAACAAGCATTAGAAGATGGTATTTTTAAATTTACTGGTGCAAGAGTAACTGTTTACGGAGCAGGCAGAACGGATAAAGGAGTCCATGCTGTAGGGCAGGTGGCACATTTTGATTTAGAAAAATATTTTCAACCTTACAAGGTTATGGAAGCTATTAATCATTTCGTCAGATCTTATAATATAGGTATAGTGGCGTGTACTTTAGTAGATAAAGATTTTCATGCAAGGTTTTCTGCGACAGAACGTCATTACGTCTATAAAATTATTAATAGATCTGGTCAAGTTGTAATAGATTTAGAACGTGCTTGGTGGATAAGGAAACCACTTGATGTAGAGGCGATGCGTCAGGGTAGTCTTCACCTCATAGGACATCATGATTTTAGTTCATTTAGAGCTAGGCATTGTCAAGCAAAGTCTCCCATGAAAACTTTATCAAAATTGATTGTGGAACAAGAAGGTGAAGAAATAAGGTTATATTTGTCAGCTCCATCTTTTTTGCATAATATGGTGCGAAATATTGTTGGTAGTTTGGTACTGGTAGGACGCAATATATGGCAGGAGAATGATATAAAAAAAGTTTTGGATGCTAAAAAAAGAGAATGTGCTGGGGCAAAAGCTCCAGCATGCGGTTTATATTTTCTTAAAACAGATTATTGATTGATGGCATATTGCTCAAGGTTGATTATTTGTGCTGATTTAATATCTATATTGGCGTGAGAAGTAATTAAAATAATTCCACCATTATTTGCTTTTATAATAATTAAATTACGTAGCAATTCTTTATTTTCTTGGTCAAGATTTGATTCCACCTCGTCTAATAACCATAGATTAGATTGGCAAGCTATCAGCTTTGCTAAGGCAACTTTTTTTTGATTGCCAGCTGAAAGCTTGTAGCATTGCTGGTATAGAATATCATGCAATTTAAAATAATATATGGAAGATTCTAAAGCCTCAAGGGAGTCGTACACTTCAGACCAAAATTTTAAATATTCTAGTACCGTTATTTGGGATTTTAATCCGAGATTATGCCCAATATAATTACAATATGGTTTTTTTAAATCACCGCATTTTAATGTTCTATACAATATATCTCCCCTTGTTGGGTTTTGGATATTGGCTACCATTCTGAGTAGAGAAGTTTTTCCGCAACCATTGGCTCCTTGCAAGTAGACTATGGAGGATGGTAAAAAACTTATGCTAATATCAGAGAATATATTTCTTTTCTCTATAGTAAATGTTAGTCGTTCAAATGACAGCATTGCTATTATATTGGTTATAATTATTCGGAATCTGGTAATTTGCCAGCATCTTGCCAAAGTGAATCGAGTTTATTCTTCATCTTACCTTCAAAATATTTTATATCTTCCTTATATTTGTCGATCATTTTCCTTTGTGCCTCAAGCTCGTCTACTATCTCTTGCTGAACGTGGAGGGGGGGTAGGGGGATTTGGATGTTTTGAACTATGTCTATGTTTAAGTTTTTTACAGTAGTGCCAGTAGCTGATTTATTAAATTGACTCTGAGAAATATCTGAAATTAGTATATTATACAAATAATCTGTTAATATTTTTTTTGATATTTCTTGAAATGCTAACCATCCGTCATGGATGCAAGCCTGTATCTCCATTATAAATGGTCTGCCAAAACTCATGGAGTTAGATAATATAATATCCCCCTTTTTTACTAATCTTGTTTTATGTAATCCAGATTTTGTAATTTTTTCTTTTGTACTATAAATATATTTCGCATCTAATCTTACATCTACTATTTTTAACCAGTTAATACCATCAATATCTCGTGTAATGTAATCCTCTATTGGTCTTGGTGACCCTCCTCTCACTATTTTGCACACCTCTTCCAATCTTACTACCTCCCAATTTTTATCTATGTCAAAATAAGGCTTCCAGCCATCTATAGATTGCTTGAGTCCATTAATTATTTTGTTATAGCTGTCTAGTTCTGCTACTATTTGTTTTTGTATGTGGAGAGGGGGTATTAATATTATTATAGAGTCAATATGATCCTTATTTAATCCAGCTTGAGCACTTTTATTGTAGGCAAGTTTTTTAATTTGGTTCTGTATAGCCTCGCTCTGTAAACAATAGAATAAGTATGTTTGTAATATGCTTGAGTGATTACTTCTAAAAATATGCTCATTTACCATTACTTCTTTTTGTAGTAAATATCTTTGATCGACAATACATACTTTTCCTGTTAATGCCCCATCTTTACACATGAGAATATCTCGATCCTGCACTAAGCCTTTTTTAGCATTTTTATAAAAATCTATAGTAACATATGGGATAACGGCTAAATTTAATCTTCCATCTAAACCGATCTGAGTAGCTCCAAGATTTATCGCTCCTTCTGTTAAAGGTTCTATGCCACCTTTTGGTCTATTCCCGCTTTCAATTTTTGCTACCTCCCCAAGCTTAACCATCTTCCATTCACCACTATAGGTCATCTCCCTATAAATCTTTCCCACTAAATTATAATGATTATTTTTGATCTGTTCCATATTGATAATTTCAAACCCAAGCTCCAGCATTTTGTCTTGTAATTCTGGTTTTTTATCAATCCGATTTATATCAGAACTTTCTACCTTGTCTAAATCATTAATACCTTTGATTTTTTTTTTATGATTATCAAGAGTGACGCCTATATTACTCACTTCATAAAACCAATATTCTTTTTGATTATTGGTTTCATGTACATCAGTAAAATATAAAATATCAGTTTTAACTGCAGTATAAGGCAAAAAGACTCCTTGAGGTAGCGAGATAACAGCTTGTAACTTTGCTTTAGATAGTAGAAATTGCCGGACATTTGCTAAGGTTTTTTTTAATAAAAAGCCTTCAGGCACAACGAGTGCCATTCTACCACCTTCTTTGAGATTACGTAAGGCATGCAAAACGCAAGCAGCATCACCATTATTTTTGGCAATTCCATTATAATAAAGTGGGGCAATGTGATTTTCAGTAACGGTTTTACCATTTTGCATTATTTTCTTAGTTATCTCTTGTGCAAAAGGCATATTGGTAATAATTATATCAAATTTTATAGATTCTTGAGTTTTTTGGTCAAGGTACTCAGGGTTTTCCAGACTATTTAATTGCTGAATCCCACTATGTCCATCACCTTGTAAAATCATATTCATTTTAGCAATTCTAGCGGTGGTGGTTATTTCTCGACCGTAAAGAGTACGATGCTTTAATGTTGTTAGCTCTTCTTTGTTTTTGATAATAGTATTCTCTTTGATATATTTGAAACTTTTAGTTAAAAATCCACCAGTACCACAAAATGGATCATAGATAGTTTCGCCGAATTTTGGTTGAATAATATTAACAATAGTTCTCACTATATTTCTTGGAGTGAAATATTCTCCTAAATCATTTTCAGTAGAAGTAGTTTTTTCTAAAAAATATTCAAAAGCGTCACCTTTAATATCTGAATCAATTATTGATAAAATCAAAGGATCAATAGCATCAATTACATGTCTTAGCGTCGAAGGGTTTTTGATGGAGATAGGCGTAAATACATCGCCGCCATATTTTTCTTGGATTTGTCCCATGACATAACAATTGATGAAACCAATAATATGATCATTAGTTTGCTCTTTAATAGAACTCCACCAAGATATTTTCTCATCTTCACTAAGTAATTTAAGAAAGAGAATATTAGCAAATTCGCTAAATCTTTCAATGCCAGCCCTAATTCCTTCAGCTCTTAGAACATTATTGAGATTTTTGAATATTGAAATTAATTTTTCCCGAGATACTTTAACTTCTAGCGGAATCGTCCAAGCTTCATTACTATTTGCCGTTATAAAAGCTAAGATTTCTTTTTCTCGTAATAATCCTCTTACTTCTTCACCATTTAATATAAGTTCTTTACCATTTGCGACAAAACGAGTTTCGCAATAAGCACCGTTAGTTGCAAACACTATTTGTGCATTCAGCAATGTGGCATATTCTGTCGATTGTTCTATAGCATCTTTTAGTTGAATACCAGGCTTTTTTGCTTCAATGATGGCGATGATTTGCTCACTACCAGTTTGGTATAATATATAATCAGGCTTTTTACTTTGTAATTTGGTTTTTTGTTCATCTGTTTTTGGTTTTTGAAAATAAACATTCTTTAGTTTATCCTTACCATCAACTACCCAGCCTTTATTATCTAAGTGAGAATTTATAATATATTCTGTTTGTTGTTCTGCTAGCATCTTTTTTACATTTATTGATTATTAAAGAGCCTATTTTAGTTCTAAAAATATCATAATTACTTTATATTTACTATACTAATTAAGAATAATACTCTATTATCCTTAATTAGTATTACTATGTTAAAAGAGTTAAAATAAATGCAAAATAATAAAAAACATAAAAATTATGTCCTACTATGTATTATTATTCTAATGATTGTGCTAGTATATTTCGTGACCCTTATAAAGCTTTCAAATTAGGCTAGATGCAGCTTACTATTTATCCTAGTTTAAAGCTTAATTATTATGAAGAGATACTGCGTATAAGTAAATTTACTCAATGTTAAAAAAATGAAAATAAAAAATATTAAGTATCTTCTATTATGTATTATGTCGCTAGGTGTGGTGATTTTTGTAATGAATAATAGCACTAGCGTTTCTAAGAATAATGCAAATAGTGATATATTAAAAATTGTGATTACTATAAAAAATCATAAATTTGAACCAAATATTATTACAGTTCCAACAGGTCAAAAGATTTGTCTAGTTGTTGATAACCAAGATAATACGCTAGAGGAATTTGAAAGTAGCGACCTACATCGTGAAAAAATTGTGATGCCCAAGGAATCTATTAATATAATACTTGCACCACTGGCTCCTGGTAAGTATGATTTTTTTGGAGATTTTCACCAAGAAACGGCACAAGGTAGTTTGATAGTTAATTAGAGATGGTTTTGGGATGTTTAAAATAGCGTTGATAACGTTCAGGGAGTGCTTAGAAATAGCTTTATTGCTAAGTGTTATACTTGCTGTGACAAGGCAAATAGAAAAATCTAGAATTTACACGCTCGCTGGCGTGATTCTTGGTACTTTTTTAGCAGCCTTATTTGCTTTTTTCACTCGTACTATTGCTGTGTCATTTAACGGTGTTGGAGATGAAATAGTCAATTCTGTGATCACTTTGGCAACAGTTGCTGTCATTGGCTGGACTGTGGTTTGGATGCAGGGTTATGGCGTTCTGGTAAAGAAAAACTTCTATGATTTATCTCAAAAAATTAGTAGTGGTGATACTAGTCATACAATGTTGGTGTTAATCGTTGCTGCAACGATTTTAAGGGAAGGGGTGGAAATCATCATACTGATTTATAGTGTTTCCGTAGCAGAAATAATAGATAGTAATAGTTATCTATTAGGTCTTATTATTGGTATGGGTAGCGGATTTACCGTAGGTGTTGTTATATATTTTGGCTTGATCAAATTAACTAATCAGCAACATATATTTCGCATATCTTCAATTTTGCTAATGCTAATCGCTGGTGGTTTTGCAGCAGAAGCAGCGGGAATATTAACTTCTTCAGGTATTGTCACCATATTATCGCATCAATTATGGGATAGTTCTTGGCTTATTTCAGATAAAAGTATCTATGGTCAATTGTTAAATGCTGTTACAGGATATATTGCTAAACCCAACGTCTTGCAAGTTATCTTTTATACGTTTACTGTAGGTTTAATTAGTATACTCTTACAAATAAAAACTAAATATGCAATTCATCATAAAAATGATCGTCAAAAAATACTGGAGAAATAATATAATTTATGTTGAAATTTTTATCAGAACTTGCCCCTCTTGTAGCTTTTTTTATGGGTTATTTTTATGGTGGTAGCATTCAGAGTGCTACTTTATATATGCTTATTACTTCAGTCATTTGTGTTAGCAGTTGCTATTTGCTAGAAGGTAAAATATCTATATCTTCCATCGTATCTTCTGGGGTATTGCTAATATCAGCTAGTATAGCTTTAATTAGTGGCAACTCTATGTATATTAAAATTAAACCAACTATTCTATATGTACTTTTTGCTAGCATATTTCTTATTAGTGCCTTAAGAAATAAATCCTTTATGAAATATATGCTTAATCATTTTATCCAACTTGAAGATGCTAGTTGGAATATTTTGAGTTATAGATCTGCTATTTTTTTTCTATTTATGGCGATATTAAATGAAACGATATGGCGTTCTTTTGAAGAATCTACATGGGTTAAATTCAAAGTATTTGGTGCAATTCCTATTACTATAATCTTCCTTGCCTTTCAAATACCTTTTATCCTACAAAATAAGATTACAGATCTAGAGGACAAAAAGTAATAATCAACTGATTGCCAATAATCCAGCCAAATGATTTTAAGCTTATAGCTTGAGAATATCTCTCAAGCTATAAGCTACTTAGGTTGCTTTATTGTGTATTTATCTTGAATAAATAATCGCTATTTTTTCAAATGTTATAATCAAAGTATTGGTAATCTCCTGTTGCTTCAATATAGCTATTTATAAATTCTATATGCTCCTGAATATTATTCATTGATTTTTCATTATAATTTTCGATTTCGAGCTGATTTTCAGCATAGGTTAAGGCTTCCAATATTTGTGCTTCTTCTGTCTCGTCAGCAAGACACTCGAAGTTATAAGTATGATAATCTTGTACCGTCATTGTAGGGTTACTACCTAAAGTTTTTGCCAATAAATCTGAATCTTTGTGGTGCAACTCTTTTAAGAAAATGCTAAGTTTAGGATGTTTTATTAAATATATCATTCCATTGACTGTACCAGCTGAGTCTTCCAAAATGAATTCTATCATTTGTTCTTTTAATTCTGTTTTAATTTTTGGATGATTATTAAAAAATTCATTAAGTGGATTTTGACTGTAGATCGGTAAAGGACTAGTTTTTATTAACATTTCTATGAATTTTTTATCTAGTTCAGCTCTTTCAGCCATAATTGCTGGTTCTTCCTGCTGGATGATTTGAACTGGAGATGCACTTTGCTGGATGATTGGATCTGGCCCTTTTTCTTCTTCATGTTGTAAGAAATGAGATTGAATTTGCTCTATTTCATCGTTATTATTTGTAGGGATTGGTTTAATTATTTTTATAAATTCTGCGTAGATATTCGTGCCAAATAGTTCGTGAAACCCTGTTTCGCCTATACCTGTATATACTTTTACAAAAGCATCCTTTATCCTTGATGGTATTTTTGTATCATTTGGTGCCTTATCATATGCTACTACAAACTCTTTTATTTGGGCTAGTTCTATTGCTTTAATTATTGTTGGATTATTTTTAAAGAAATCTTCAATTGATTTTAGTTTGTTGCCAGTGCCAGTGCTGTGGTATTTATTCTTCAGTCTATCCATAATATTTTACCTAAAAATTAAAATTAATAAAACGAAAATGTAATATACTAGCTTTTTTTATAAATAATCAAGTTATTTACATTATTTTATGTATTTATTTCATAATCTGTGATAAATTTATTACAAAATGCTGAATATCAGCAATAAACTTTGCTAGTGTGGAAATTGTTTAAAACGATGCTTTTGGCTAAATAACTCTTTTCAATATTGGTATGTATAGTTTATGCTAATGATAGCTTAATTTATTATATTTTGAATTCATGGATCATTATTGGCTTAATGTGTACAAGCCGAAGGGTATAAGCTCGGCAAAGCTTGTTTCTATTGTTAAAAAAAATCTCTCAGGAGCTAAAGTAGGTCATTGTGGCACTTTAGATGTTGAAGCTGAAGGGGTTTTGCCTCTAGCAATTGGTGAGGCGACAAAATTAGTGAGGTTATTAGTAGATGCCAAGAAAACTTATATTTTTACCATACAATTTGGCAAACAAACTGATACTGCAGACGCCTCTGGTAAAATAATTGCAATTACTGATAATCTTCCAAAGCAAGAAGAATGTTATAATGTGTGTAAAAAATTTATAGGCATAATCGAGCAACGCCCACCTGCTTTTTCCGCAATCAAAGTTAATGGTGTTCGATCTTATAAATTAGCTAGAGAGGATCTAGCAATAGAATTGGCTTGTCGAAAGATTGAAATATATAATTTACAATGTCTAGATTTTAATCATCAAAATAGCAGAGCCACTTACCAAGTAGAATGTTCCAAAGGGACGTATGTAAGGACTCTTGCAGAAGATATCGCTTTATCCTTGCAAAGTTTGGCATTTGTGCTAGAATTGCGACGTACAAAGGTTGGTTTATTTACCGCAGAAAATGCAATTAAATTAACTGATTTTGATGTGCAAAAACAAGAAATAGTAAAAGAATTTCTTAAAACAAACAGCATAAAGATTGAAACAGTACTGGACGACATCCTGGTGCTTAACGCTACTGATGAGCAAGCAAAGAAAATTATCTATGGTCAAAAATGTTATTTTGACCATGCAGAAAATGCTGAGTTAATTTGGATTCGGTATCAAAATTCTCTGCTAGCAATTGGTAGTTTAAGTGGAAATTGTTTTAATTCTTTTCGAGTATTTAACTTATAAAAATGGAGATTAACGATGTCGATTACAGCAGAGCATAAGCAAAAATTAATTAAAGAATATGCGATTAAAGAAAATGATACTGGTTCTAGTGATGTGCAATGTGCAATTTTAACTACAAGGATCAGTAATTTGACTGAACATTTTAAAACTAATAAAAAAGATGTATCCTCAAGAAGAGGTTTATTAATGTTGGTTGGACGTAGGCGTCGGCTACTAGATTATATAAAAAAACAAAGTTTAAGTAGATATTTGTCACTAATTGCTAAATTAGGTATTAGAAAATAAAACCGAAACCCAATGAAAATTGGGTTTTTTGTGAATTAAATAAGGAATAATGATGTTTGAAGAGATAACGAAGACGATCGAATGGGGTGGTAGGACACTTGAATTAAAAACTGGTAAGATTGCCCTTCAAGCTGATGGGGCGGTCATGGTAAGAATGGGTGATTCTATATTATTATGCACTGCGGTAAGTGCTAAAGAAACGAAAGAAGGGATAGGATTTTTTCCTTTAACTGTGCATTACAAAGAGATGGCTTTTGCCGCTGGTAAGATACCCGGAGGTTTTTTTAAAAGGGAAGGTAAAGGATCTGAAAAAGAAGTACTAATATCACGCTTGATTGATAGACCAATTAGACCATTATTTCACCCAGCCTTTCTTAACGAAACGCAAGTAATTTGCACCGTTTTATCATATGATCCTGAATGTAGTACTGATATATTAGCGATTATCGGAGCATCAGCTGCTCTTGCTTTATCTGGAGCTCCTTACCAAGATATAGTAGCAGCTAGTAGGGTTGGGTTAGTAGAAGAAAAATTCGTACTAAATCCTTCATTCGACCAATTAAAAGCCAGTAAATTAGATTTAGTTGTAGCAGGGACTAGTGGCTCAGTGATGATGGTTGAATCTGAAGCTGATCTATTATCCGAAGAGAAAATGTTGGAAGCTATTGAATTTGGTCATAAAGCATTCCAACCTGTAATTGAGTTGATTAATGATCTAGTAAAAGTAGCTGGGAAACCAAAATTACAACTTAATGATTTATTTCCTAATAGTTTAAAAGAACAAATTAACAAAATAGTACAAGAAGATATAAAGAATGCTTTTGCTATAAGGGTAAAACAACAAAGAGTGCCTGCTATAAAAACTCTTGCCGAAAAAGTTTTGCAACATTTTGTAGAGGATATTGCTAGCAATAAGATTAGTAAAACTCAAATTGAATTTGCTCTTAAAGAGGTAGAATCAGAAATCTTGAGGCAAGATGTTTTAAGTAAAAATATCCGAATTGATGGTAGATCGCCGACTGATATAAGAAATATAGCGTGCGAAGTAGCTATATTGCCTAAAACACATGGTTCAAGCCTATTTACAAGAGGAGAAACTCAAAGTTTAGTAGTGACAACACTTGGTACTAGTCAAGATAAACAAATCGTTGATAGTTTAGATGAAGAATATAAGGAAAGGTTCATGCTTAACTATATTTTCCCCCCTTACTCCGTTGGTGAAGCAACGCCAGTGCGAGCTCCTGGGAGGAGAGAAATAGGACATGGTAAGCTAGCTTGGAGAGCGATTAATCGTGTTTTGCCAACAGAAGAACAGTTTCCTTACTCTATCAGAGTAGTATCTGAAATTACTTCTTGCAATGGTTCATCCTCGATGGCTACAGTATGCGGTGCATCGATGGCTCTAATGGATGCGGGCGTACCTATAAGCACACCTATAGCGGGCATTGCAATGGGGCTGGTTAAAGAAGGTGAAAAGTTTATAATTTTATCTGATATTATGGGTGATGAAGATTACTTAGGTGATATGGATTTTAAAGTAGCTGGTGGCAAAGAAGGCATAACTGCGTTACAAATGGATATTAAAATATCTGGCGTAACTTTAGAAATAATGCAACAAGCATTGGCACAAGCAAGAGATGGTCGTGTCCATATTTTACAACAAATGGGTAAATCTATTAATCAGGCTAATGTTGATATAAGCCAATATGCACCTTGCATTCAAAGCTTTAAAATTGATAAGGACAAAATAAGAGACGTCATAGGACCTGGTGGCAAAATAATTCGTGAAATTTGTGATACAACTGGTGCTAAAATTGACATAAGTGATGATGGTACTGTATCCGTATCTGCCGTGGGTAAAGATAAATTAGTGATGGCTATAGAAAAAATCAAATCAATTATTTTTGAACCTGAGATCGGTAGTATTTTTAATGGTACTGTGGTTAAAATACTTGATTCTGGTGCCTTTATTAATCTAGGTAGTCGTGATGGATTTGTGCATATTAGTGAAATTTCAAAAGAACGTATTGAGTCGGTATCTAGTATTTTAAAACATGGTGATATAATAAAAGTTAAACTTATTGGTTTTGATAATAAGGGGAAGGCAAAATTAACTATAAAAAATATTGATGCTGATATTATTCAAGATACTGAGGTGCAGCCTTACCCTAAAGCTGATAAAGCTGAAGTTCCTCAAGAACTTGCAGATAGTGATCATGGTAATAAACGTGAAACTGCTAAGAAATGGCAAAATAATTCGTCTAAGGATGTTGCAACTGTAGCGAAAGAGCGTAAGTATTTTAATTAATCTTGCAGTTAGATAATCTATTATATGGACTAGGGTATATAAGCACTCTAGTCCATATTGGTTATTATATAGTACTTATTTGTCGTATTTGATTTAATACATCTTGCGGATGTCCATTAATTTTAACTTTTAGCCAAATATATGCGATCTTCCCTTCTGTATCTATCAAAAAAGTAGATCTTTCAATTCCCATATATTTTTTACCAAATATTGATTTTTGTAGCCAAACTCCATATTTCTCACAAATGTCAGAATTAAAATCGGATGCAAGATCAAATTCTAGGCAATATTTTTTTTTAAATTTGTCATGAGAATTTACATCATCTTTTGATACGCCTATTATAACAGCATTTAGTTTGTCAAATTCTACTTTTAGCTTATTAAAATTTCCAGCTTCAATAGTGCAACCAGGTGTATCATCTTTGGGATAAAAATATAATACCACAAATTTACCTTTCAAATCTGCTAAATTAATGTTGCTATTTTCACCTATTGGCATAATAAATTCTGGTGCCAAATCCCCAATTTTTAATGTCATAATTGCTCCCTATAATTTTATTGCTTATCGCCTGCCGATGATACATCATTGACTAGGTGATAAGCAATAAAATTATGCACGATAGGGTCTAGGAATTATTTTGTTAACAGCGCCGTAACGGACAAGTAAGGGCGGAGTACGCACTATAACTTATAATATCAAATCATATTAATGTAATTATAATATTTGAATTAGGTATATGTGATATTTTTGTTCTTGATAAGCTTGGATCAGAAAAAATCAATTTGATTTTTTTACAATTGATTAAAAATTTAGTATAGTTTTTAAGATTAAGTTGTATATATGAGATACGTTTTTATAGTGGTGGATTTCTTATTATTATGCGTTAGCTTATATATACAATCTACCTCCTTATATTTAAATTTGCTCAATTAATATGAAACTTACAAAAAAAATTTACGATTTACAATCGTTAGAAATACTCCATTCAATGGAGGGAAAGAATATAGGTATTCTAGGTGGCTCTTTTAACCCTTCGCATAATGGGCATGTGTTAATTAGTCAAGTCGCTTTGGATAAGTATAATATTGATTATGTGATTTGGCTTGTAGCGTATTGTAATCCGTTGAAAATAGGTCAATATGAAGCTGATATTTTTGCAAGAGCAGAGCAGTCGCTAAAATTTATTCCAGATGAGAGGATATTAATCTCTACAGCTGAATGTGAGATCAAATCAATGGATACATATGATTCATTAAGCTTGCTAGTAGGGCGATTTCCAAATATAAATTTTACGTGGCTTATGGGTTTAGATAATGCACAGCATTTTAATCAATGGAAAGGCTATAAAGAAATATCAAAATTATGCCGAATAATCGTATTTGATAGACCAGGTTTGGGGGATTTTGATTTTGAAAAATTTAGGTCAGAACTACATGGAAAAGATGTGCTTTTTTCCAATGACGTTCAGTCTCATATATCATCATCTCAAATAAGAAAAAATAGGGTAGCTACTGTTTAAGTATCGTTAGTTTTTTTAGGCAAATGGTAAATAATAAAAATTACTGCTAATGAAATAGCTAAGGCAAACCAAGTGATAGCGTACTCAAGATGATCATTCTTAATATATAACAAGTTACCCATTGATAGATTCTTTAAAATATTGGAATTAATATCATTATTACCTTCCATCATTAGATAAAAATTTTCTAACCTTAACCCTAGAATATCAGATGCTTGTTTTAAATCTAAGGTGAACCATACATTATTTTTAATATCATTGCTTAATACAAACATTTTTGGTTGTTCACTCGGCAATATAATTCCAGTAATTTCATGCTCTGAATCATTGCTACTTACTAAATTATCGATATTTTTCTTATATTTTCCTGCAAACCAACCACGTGCGACCAATATTACTTTAGCATCAGATGTTTGAAAAGGGCTGATTAGGTAATATCCATCTTTTTCAATAGACATCGACCTGCGACCATAAAGATGCAAGTTGCTGGTAGATAAAAAATGACCTGTAACCTTAATTTTAGAATAGATTTTATCATCGCTGAGCATTTTTATGTCAATAGGGGGGCTAACCAAATTATGCTTAATCATATTCAAAAAAATTTCTTTCTCGTGCAATCTAGTAATTTGCCAAAACCCTAGCGACAAAAGAAGAGAGAATGCTAATATAGTTATCAATAATGGTAGTATTTGAACTTTGCATTTAGCAATTATTAAAAATTTTTGCATTATAGTTTTTTGTTATTTCTAGCATAATTCTATAGTAGCAACCATTTAATGTCCAGCTACATATAATTGAGGTGCGTACCACATTGAAAAGTTTGTCCCTAACTATAATATAATCAAGGAAATTATCTGGGGAGGTAGGGTAGGAAGCTTTTAAGAAGCGTGAAGGAATATACCAATAATTACCATGAACATGCCGATTAAAGCAACTATTTGAGCTGCGATTACAGGAGTGTTTTTATGTATTATGCCATAGATCAGCCAACTTAAAGTAGAAATAATAATTACTACAAATCCGTCAAGAGATAAATCATTTGCACTTTTGGTGGTAAAAATTTTATATGCCTGAGCGTAAAATAAATACTGCCCAAACATGCCAGCAAATATCATATATTTATCATAGAAAGCAACCCACTTATTCTTAACTTGTTTTGCTTCATTCATCTCGACAATACCTTTTGTTTAAAATAAATCCGTTGCAAAATTCACGTGCAATTCTCAACTTTTCTAGTGACATTTTACCTATTTTTGAACTAATTACAAGATCAAAGACTATATTTCTAACTCCTTCAATATGATTATTATGGGTAATATTATAAAATTATTTTACGAAATAATTTGTAACATAATGTAACTTGCATATAAAAATTTTAAATGTTACAATCGGAGAAGATGGTTATAATTAAATAGATTTAATGCAAGTATCAATACTTAATCCAGTAAGCTGTTATGGAATGGGAGTGCATTCGGGTAAAGTTGCTCAAGTAACCCTGAAACCAGCTAAAGAGAATATAGGAATTGTTTTTGTCCGAACTGATTTAAGGCAGGACATTAATTTTATTCAAGCTAATTACCTTAACGTATCCGACACTTCTTTGTCAACAACAATAAGAAACGAGCATAACGTTTATGTCTCAACTATAGAACATTTAATGGCTGCTTTGTGGGGATGTGGTATTGATAATGTAATAGTTGAAATTGACGGTTCGGAAGTGCCGATAATGGATGGTAGCAGTAAGCCATTTGTTTTTATGATAGAATGTGCTGGTAAAAAATTGCAAAATGCTCAAAAAAAACACCTAAAAATCTTAAAGGATATTAGGGTAACTAATAAAGATTGTGAATTAGTATGCACTCCTTCTAATGATATGACAATTGATTTAACGATAGATTTTGCTAGCAAAGCTATTGGGAAGCAAAATTTAGTATTCTCCAAAAATGAATCTTTTAAAAATAATATTGCCGATGCTAGGACGTTTGGATTTATCCATGAATTTGAATATTTAAAAAGCAAGGGTTTAGCTTGTGGAGCATCTCTTGATAATACCATAGGCATAAATCAAGATATTGTACTAAACCAAGATGGATTAAGATATAGCGATGAATTTGTCCGTCACAAGCTTCTCGATCTATGTGGAGATTTATATACTATAGGGGGGCATCTCATGGCAAATATTACTGGCTATAAAACAAGCCATGCTTTAAATAATCAATTTTTACACCACATATTCAGTGATGCAAGCTCCTACGAATGGGTAAGTTCTCCAAATGTAGTTTGATTTATTATCATTAGTGCTGATTAATTCAGATATATTATTTTATAAGTTCACGGATTGTTCTTTGCAAATTATTTTATAAACTTCACATTTTTTAAGTAACATACGGTGGGTATTTCTTGAGATTAACTTGCCATTATCAATTACCAAAATTTCATCAGCTTCTTCTATACTAGAAATGCGATGTGCGATAGATAAAATAGTTTTTCCTTTCATTATTTCTCGTAGTTGATAGAGTACTTTTTGTTCACTTTCGCTATCTAGCGCACTCATTGCTTCATCTAAAAGTAAAATTTCTGGTTTATGTAAAATTGCCCTACTGAGGGCTATTCGTTGTTTTTGACCTCCAGATAATCTAATACCTTTTTCACCAATTTCAGTATCCAAACCTTCTGTAAAACCTGCTACAAACTCTAACACACCTGCACTATCTGCGGCTTGTATTATATCTTCTTCACTAGAATTGGGGTTAGCAAAAGCAATGTTTGATCTAATAGTACCAGAAAAAATGCTAGATTCTTGAGGAACAAATGCAATTAGATTCCTGATCTTCACAGTATTAGTCTTGGATATATCTTGATCATTTATACTAATAATGCCATTTTTAAGCGAATAAAATTTTAATAATAATTGCATTATAGTAGTTTTACCAGCACCTGATTTGCCGATGATACCAATAAATTTACCCTTATTAATTGTAAATGAGAGATTATTTAACACTAACATATCTAATCTTGAAGGGTAGGAAAAATTAACTCCGTTAAATTCTATAAGCCATTTGCAGTTATTATTATGGTAATTACTTGTTATAGTATTGTTATGATCAGTCTTATCAGTATGATCTATAAGAGCAAAAACTCTTTCTGAAGCTATAATAGAGGAATGAATTTCACTTAACATTTCAAAGATCCCTCCGCTACTAATTCCTGCGATTATAGCATAATAAAGAAACGACATCATCTGACCTGATGATAAAGTTCCATTGATTATATCTTTGCTACCTACCCATATTACCATAGTGATAGATAATAATATTACTGAAATAGCCATAGCAAAAAAACTAGAACGAATTTTTAAGCGGATAGAGCTGTATTTTAAATAATCAGAAATTTGCCTGTTAAAATCAGCTATTTTATTTTCTTGTTGGTTAAAGGCTTGTACGGCACAAATATTTGAGATAGTCTCTTCGACGTTAGCCATAATATTCGCTTGTAATTTGAGGGAGTTTTTTGATATATTTCTAACATATTTGCCGAACTGTATTAGTGGTAACAATAATAGTGGTATAGTGATAATGGTAATCGAAGCAAGCTTAGGACTTTGATAAAACATCAATGTAATTCCGCCAACTAACATGATTGAGTTCCGAATAAAGAAAGAAAGGAAATTGATAATAAGCTTGGATATTAATTCTATATCGATGCTAAAACGAGAAATAATATCACCTATTTTTAATTCTTCAAAATGAGCAATATCAAAATTAATTATATTATTATATGCTTCTTTCCTAATTTGATTGATGACTTTTTCAGCAATATTGTTAATAAAATATGAGCGAAAGAAACTACCTACACTAAAAATTAATATTAAAATTCCTAAATACAATATTGATTGATTAATTGATTGTAGATAATTTTCCTTTAAGCCGACATCGATGAGTTGCCTAAAAGCACTTCCCATAACAAGTAGCGAGATCGAGACGCATAGTAGTGCAAGCATGACAATGCTTAAGTCTAATTTATAGTGTTTCAAATATTTTATAAGTCTAAATGGAATTGAATTAGTCATAAATTGCACCATTGATAAACCATTGCTCGCTATATTGTTAAATTTTTATTTAATATTAGAGCTTTAAAAGTGTTTTTCATTAAAAAAGCTACCGTCATAGGGCCAACACCTCCTGGGACTGGTGATATATACTTAACTTTCTCTATAACATGTGCAAAATCAACGTCTCCTACAATTTTATCAATATTGGAAAGTTTGCTAATGCCAACATCAAGAACTATACATTGCGAGTTGAAATATTGTTCTGTTAACGCCCAAGGGTTGCCCATAGCTGATATTACTATATCAGCATGAGAGGTTATATCACTTAAGTTTTTAGTGTGGGAATGGCAAATCGTCACAGTGCAATCTTCTCGAAGTAGTAAAGCTGATAATGGCTTACCAACAATGTTGGATCGTCCTATAATTACCACATTCTTGCTAGATAAATTTGGTTCAACTTGTTTGAGTAACTCGATACAGCCAAGGGCAGTACAAGGTACAAAACCTTCACCTGAGTCGCTATGTAAATAGCCAACATTTAGTGGATGGAAGCCATCCACATCCTTATTAGGGTTAATAGCAGATAAAATGATATTTTTATTAATATGTTTAGGTAGTGGTAACTGTACAATGATACCAGAAATATCTGAATCATTGTTGAGTTTGTTAATTTCATTTAATATATGATCCATTTGAACTTCGTTAGGCAGTCTTATTTGCAGGGCGTGGATGCCAATTTTTGCTGCAGCCTTGAGCTTGTTTCTCACATATATAGCACTAGCTGGGTTGTCCCCTATTAATATAATAGCAAGGGTTGGCGTAAGATCGTAGCGTGCCTTAATAAGCTCAATTCTTACTTTTAATTCAGATAGTATTTGCTGAGAAAAATATTTCCCATCAATTATTTTATTATTTTCATTCACTATTTAGTCACCCCCTTGTTTGTTGAATATTCAAAATGCAAAGCTTTACCTTCAAATACTCTACCATAGGCATGGTGCAAGCTACTTGCTGCTTCGGCAAAGCCTGTAAGAATTAATTTTAATTTCCCAGGATAATTAGCAATGTCGCCAATTGCGTAGATGCTAGAGATATTCGTTTCAAAATAGGGTGGGAGAGAAGTGATATGATTGGTTTTTAGATTTAAACCCCAGTATTTTATTGGTCCAAGCTCTTGGCTAAGCCCAAAAAATGGTAATAATATATTTGCCTTTAAGCTACGTTTGTTCCCTTCAAGATCTTGAACTATTACTGTTTCTAGTTGACCATCTTGTCCTGATAAATGATCTAATTGATAATTAACCACTAATTGAATTTTACCATTATTTGCTAATTCCTTAAGTTGTCTTATGCTCTCAGGGGCTGCTCTGAACTTTTCACGTCTATGTACTAGGTATATTGTGTTTGCGATGGAAGAAAGTGATATTGCCCAATCCACCGCCGAGTCGCCACCACCTGCTATTACTATATCTTTACCAACAAAATTATTGCGGTTATTAATAAAATAAAATACTGACTTTCCCTCAAATTTTTCTATATCAGGAAGAGGAGGTCTATTCGGTCCAAAAGAGCCACAACCAGCGGCAATCACAATAGCTTTAGTAGTTATTGTGACGTTTTTAGAAGTAGTAACTTGAAATATCTCCCCTTCTTTTGTTAATTTTACCATTTGTTGGTTGAGATGATAAACTGGATTAAACGGTTTTGCCTGTAACTCTAGTTGTTCTATCAAATGAAGAGCCATGATTTTAGGGTATCCAGGTATGTCATAGATAGGTTTTTCAGGGTAAAGAGCACTACATTGCCCTCCTATCATCTCTTGCGTGTCGATGACGTGGCAACGCATACCAAGCATTCCAGCTTGGAAAATAGCAAATAGTCCAATGGGTCCTGCCCCAACTACTACAATATCAGTATCGTACATATAAGTATCATTATTTATTATTTCATAATATCAGTTTCAATTGATAAGCTCCCTACAAAAAATCTGCTTAAAACAAATGGATTTTATGTTAGAACGGATAAATAATCAACTAATCTATAAAAAATTAATTTTTTATAGATTAAGCAAAGGGCTATCTGCTGATTATCTTTAGCAAATTAACTTACAAAAATCACAGCATGATGAATTTAACTACGGAAGCATTATTGATGCAATAAAGTCATATAATTACGTTTATTAGTAAATTATTTGTTATAATTTTAATTATTATATTGATTTTTATAAATTATTGCTATATCTTCTCGCTTGCTATGAACTTTTTATTTATAGCAATAATTTATAAAAATCAAATTAATAATGGTAATGATTATGGAACTTAATGCTAAATCTAATGCTTTTTTTGCACAAACAGTGAATGCTGCTTATAATTTCAAAAATAATTTTTCAGGACATGTACAGAATGTGACTGGAAGAGTAACGAAGGTGGTGGAAAAGGATGATGATGATTTTACGGTCTTAGATATTGAGACTGCTCCGTCTAATGGGTGGGAACTTTTAGCTACATCTTTGGATTCGACTGAATCTGCGGCGTATCAATATAAAGCGGTCGCATTTATTAATAAGACGACACGTGAGATAGTTTTCGCTAATGCTGGTACTAAGCCAGAAGATACATGGGATCTAGTTGATGATTCCTTAATTGCTGAGCTAAAATATGGTGCTACTACGTTAAAAAATTCTAGTGTACCTTATAAAATTAGTTCCATAAAAGCCTTTATTAACAATGTTGAAAATAAATTGTTAGCAGAGGGGGAAAATTCGCAGCAATATAGTTTTTCTACTAGTGGTCATTCTCTAGGTGGAATATTATCAGATTTATGTGGAGTTGAATTAATCTCACGTGGCTTTAACGTGACCAAGTCAGTAACCTTTGAAAACCCTGGTTCTAAACCAGTTATAGAAACTGCAATAAAAAATGGAGATTTTTCTAGTGCAGTAAACATTAATGATCTAAAGCAAAGAATTGCTTTTCATACTTATAATTCAAAACCTAATGTTATTAATAGTTGTAATGATCCTATGGGAGAAGTGAAAATATTAGTTACTCCATTAGCAAATAACTCCCAAGGCGATACATCATTACAAGGTTGGGGGTCTTACTTATTGAATAAGGTTGGTAGTGTTGTAAATGCAGTATCTGAACAAATTGGGCTAAATGGTGTGTTCGCATCATTACAAGCGGTAGAATATCATTATTTAAGCAAGCAAATGGAATATTACGATACTGTGGGAGGGTTTACAGTAGATAGGTTAGACAGGAAAATAAATCAACCTACTAAGATACAAGTTGATGACAATATATTAGGTAAATTAAAAAATATAAAAAAACCTAGTGAGGATTCGTCATCTAAGTTAAAAAATTATGTAATTGAAGACTTTACGGCAGAAGAGATTAATATTCGTCTTGACGAATATCTTGAGACTTGGGTGAAAATAGATGGAAATACATATTATGTAGACCATAGCGAGCTTCAAAATTTAGCAACCTTACTCGGTGAAGTAGATGAATAGGAGCAATACTTAATTTACGTGCCTATGGTTTTGTTGCATTTATTGCAACAGAACCATAGGGCTTTGATGTTGCAAGAGTGATCTCATTGAGTCGATAAAACTGATATATTGATCTTTAATCAGTTACAATTTTAGAGCAAAGAATATTGAAAAAATTTAAAAATAGGTTATAATCGGTTGCAACCGCTAATAGATTAATTATTATGAAAAAATACTTTTATTGTTAATTTTTGAGTTATTGCTAAATGTTCCAGCTTTGGCGGAGCAGGAGTGTACTCTATTACACAGAATAGTAAAATCATCAAACAGACAGGTGATTGCAAATTGCGTCATTCGCCTTGTTCCACTTTTATGCTATTAGTTTGATGGGGTATGAAGAGGGTCTACTTATTGATGAAACGCACCCAAAGTTGCCATTTAAAGAAGGTTATGTAGATTAGCTTGATCTTTGGAAACAACCTCATAATACCAGTATGTGGATGAAAAATAGTTGTGTTTGGTATTCTCAAATTTTGACGCAAAAACTTGGAATGGATAAATTCAAAGATTATGTCATAAAGTTTAATTATGGGAATAAGGATGTTTCTGGTGATAAAGGCGAAAATAATGGATTGACAAATTCATGGTTAGCTAGTTCTCTTGCAATTTCACCTGAGGAGCAAATTGTATTTTTACAAGCCCTTGTTGATAATAAGTTACCAGTAAGTTTAAAATCTCATGAGATGACAAAAAACATCCTATTTTTAGAAGAGTTACCAAATGGCTGGAAATTTTATGGCAAAACAGGGAATGGTAGGCAGTGGAATAAAGATAAAACTAAAAAATTAGAGCTTCAACAAGGATGGTTTATTGGTTGGATTGAAAAAAACAACCGAATCATAGTATTTGTCAAGCATCTCACCGACGACAAACCTCATGATATTACGCCTCTTTACGTGCTAAAAAAGATGCGAAAACGGAATTATTGCAAATAATTGAAGATAATAATTAAAAATAATTATTAATGATAGTGGTAAAAGCTGGTATAAGTGGATTATAAAGATATATTCAACGCTTGTGGTAGGTCATGATAAATGTTTTTCTTATTATTGCTGTTTTGTTTATTGGTTTAATCGTCTATTTACTACTTAAAAATAATAATATTTTTACTAAAATTTTATTATTAAATAGTTTAACTAGTGTAGTGACGTTATTTATTTGTTTTCTCGGCTCGTTTAAAGTGAATAATTCTTATTTAGATATTGCTATAATTTATTTTTTATTAAGTTTTATCGCCAGTAGTGCATATTTGAGATATTTTATAGATCAGTCTAATAAGGTTACAGGAGATAGATCCTCATGAAAAAAAATATAGTAATATTAGGTTGCGGTTTAAGCGGTATGCTTACGGCACTATCTTTCGCTAAAAAAAATATCAAAACCACTATTATTGAGTATCGTTTAACTAGTAGCGATGATTTTTGTACTGACATAAGAACTACTGCTTTAACACCAGCTTCCTTAAAATTTTTGCGTAATATTAATATATGGTCAAAAATTGAGAATATAGCCAGCAAAATGCTGGAAGTATATGTTGTGGATAATAAAGCTCCTGAAATGTTATCTTTTTCAAATTTAAAAAAAAATGATGAAGTAGGATATATCGTAAAAAATAGTGAATTTAAACAAATTTTACTAGATGAGGTTAAAAATAATCCTTTTATTGAAATATTCGATAATTGTGCTTATAAAAAAGTTGATAGCCATCTTGATCATTCAATTATTTATTTTGAGGATAATAAAACTATAAATTGCGAATTATTGATTGTCTGCGACGGACAAAATTCTAAAGTTCGCCAATATTATTTTTTTAATAAAATAGAAAAAGCATATAAACAAACTGCTCTAACTTTTAATATTACTCATGAAAAAAATCATGAAAATTGTGCCATTGAGCATTTTATGCCACTTGGTCCTTTTGCTATTTTACCACTCAAAGAACAAAATAGTTCATCAGTAATATGGACCACTAGCACTCAACAAGCAAGCTTATTAATGACTTTGTCTAGCGAAGAATTTGAATATTTGCTGGGAAAAAATTGTGGATATTCTTTAGGAACAATTCATTTAGATAGTAAAATTAGTTGTTTTCCTTTAAAAGCTAGGGTTACCTCTAAATATTTTTATAATAAGATAGTGCTAGTTGCTGATAGTGCACACGTCATCCATCCTTTGGCGGGGCAGGGGCTAAATCAAGGGATAAAAGACATCGAGGCTTTAGTACAATTAACTTTGGGCAATGGAATAACTGAATTTACCTTAGAGCAGTACCAAAAACTGCGACAAAATGATAATTTAGTCATGTACATAGCTACTGAAAGTCTAAATACCATTTTTTCCAATCATTCAAAACCCCTGTGGTATCTTAGACGCTTAGGTCTTAAAACTATTGATAATATGCCAGTAATTAAAAAATTATTACTGCAATATGCTATGGGTAACAGATCAAATTTATCCTAAATAAGCTGAAGTTTATCAGTCAATTTCTTAGTTATTTCAATTATTTCTCTTTTACTAATAATAATAATCAAAAAATTAATAAAAAGGGTTGACATGATAATAGATTTTGCATATAACTAATTTTGTGAGGCGATGAATTATTAATTTGTCCATAGCTGTTTTGAAAGTAAATAATCAGATATAGGTAGTGACAGCAAAATGTACTTATCACTAAAAGTGATAACTTAAACCTGTCAATTTTTTGAATAAAGAAGTAGACAGAATCAAACTTGAGAGTTTGATCCTGGCTCAGAACGAACGCTTTCGGTATGCTTAACACATGCAAGTTGAACGGATTAATTTAGGGCTTGCTCTGAATTAGTTAGTAGCAAACGGGTGAGTAACGCGTGGGAATCTACCCATCAGTACGGAATAACATTTAGAAATAGATGCTAATACCGTATATTCTCTAAGGAGGAAAGATTTATCGCTGATGGATGAGCCCGCGTCAGATTAGGTAGTTGGTAGGGTAATGGCCTACCAAGCCCACGATCTGTAGCTGGTCTGAGAGGATGATCAGCCACACTGGGACTGAGACACGGCCCAGACTCCTACGGGAGGCAGCAGTGAGGAATATTGGACAATGGGCGAAAGCCTGATCCAGCAATACCGAGTGGGTGATGAAGGCCTTAGGGTTGTAAAGCCCTTTTCAGCAGGGAAGATAATGACGGTACCTGACCAAGAAAGCCCCGGCTAACTCCGTGCCAGCAGCCGCGGTAAGACGGAGGGGGCTAGCGTTGTTCGGATTTACTGGGCGTAAAGAGTGCGTAGGCGGTTTAGTAAGTTGGAAGTGAAATCCCGAGGCTTAACCTCGGAACTGCTTTCAAAACTACTAATCTAGAGTGTAGTAGGGGATGATGGAATTCCTAGTGTAGGGGTGAAATCCTTTGATATTAGGAGGAACACCGGTGGCGAAGGCGGTCATCTGGGCTACAACTGACGCTGATGCACGAAAGCGTGGGGAGCAAACAGGATTAGATACCCTGGTAGTCCACGCCGTAAACGATGAGTGCTAGATATCGGGAGAAAATCTTTCGGTTTCGTAGCTAACGCATTAAGCACTCCGCCTGGGGAGTACGGTCGCAAGATTAAAACTCAAAGGAATTGACGGGGGCTCGCACAAGCGGTGGAGCATGCGGTTTAATTCGATGTTACGCGAAAAACCTTACCAACCCTTGACATGGTGGTCGCGGGAAGCAGAGATGCATCCCTTCAGTTCGGCTGGACTACACACAGGTGTTGCATGGCTGTCGTCAGCTCGTGTCGTGAGATGTTGGGTTAAGTCCCGCAACGAGCGCAACCCTCATTCTTATTTGCCAGTGGGTAATGCCGGGAACTATAAGAAAACTGCCGGTGATAAGCCGGAGGAAGGTGGGGACGATGTCAAGTCATCATGGCCCTTATGGGTTGGGCTACACGCGTGCTACAATGGTATCTACAGAGGGAAGCAATACGGCGACGTGGAGCAAATCCCTAAAAGATATCTCAGTTCGGATTGCTCTCTGCAACTCGAGAGCATGAAGTTGGAATCGCTAGTAATCGCGGATCAGCATGCCGCGGTGAATACGTTCTCGGGCCTTGTACACACTGCCCGTCACGCCATGGGAGTTGGTTTTACCTGAAGGTGGTGAGCTAACGTAAGAGGCAGCCAACCACGGTAAAATTAGCGACTGGGGTGAAGTCGTAACAAGGTAGCCGTAGGGGAACCTGCGGCTGGATTACCTCCTTTAAAGACTTAATTATAGTAAATATTATTTTATATAATATTTGCGTGAGTCCGATCTTCGCTGTCACTACCTTTAACTGATTGTTTACTAATTTCAAAGATATTTCTTTACAAAATATATTTTCTTATTCATTGTCCTAAGTAAATTTCTTTATAATAATATTCTCCAAATCTTTAGTTACAAATCACAAATATCATATAACATTTCTATTTTTTAGTTAAATATGTGAATATATTATTTATATCAAATTAATTCAGATGAGTTAATTATTTATCAATTATACTTCTGCAGTTTGAAAAAATTATAAATAGTTTATAAATAATAGTAATTATGATTTTAGTTCATACTATTAAGTGCATAATTGGCTTGATTACCTAGCTATAGCTATATATAGTTCATATCAATTAATTAGTAAATTACACAGAAATAATGAATAATTTACAACAGCAAGCCTCAGATCCAGAATATTCTGTTTGGGTTTCTGCTTCAGCAGGGACAGGAAAAACTAAAATTTTAACAGATAGAGTATTAAGATTATTAATTAGTGGAATTCCATTTAATAAAATTCTATGTTTGACTTTTACTAATGCCGCTGCTATTGAAATGCAAAATAGAATTATGGGAAAGCTTGCTCATTTTGCATCCCAAGATATTAGTAAATTAACGGAAGAATTAACTTTAGTACTTGATAAAACCCCTTTGAACATTGAAGTAGAACGTGCTAAAGTTTTATATCACAAATTATTAAATTCTAGCGATTCTATTAACGTTAATACTATCCATGCTTTTTGCCAAAAAACGCTTAAATTATTTCCTTTTGAAGCAAATATTAATCCAGCATTTGAAATTCTAGATGATATGAAGGCACGAGATATTTTAAGTAAAATAAGAAGCCAACTTTATTTAGATAGTTCTTGTCAGGAAATCATTAACTTTTTATTAGCAAATTTTCATGAAACAACTATCAACGAGATTTTTTTTGAAATCATAAAACAAAAAAATAAGTTCAGGAAATTATTTGATACAAAAAATGACTATGAAGAGATAGATTGTAGGTTGATTACTGAAGCATTATCCAACTTATATGAAAAAATCAGGCGCATATTTGCGAGATATTCAGTAAATATTACATTAGATCAAGAAATTCAACAAAGCTTTTTGAACAAGAAATTTAAAAAGCGTAAAAAATTGTATAAATCGATAACACAATATCCAAAATTATTAGAAGAGCTTGAATACCATAATATTCAAGAACAAATTTTTCAGTTAGATCAACAACATAAGATCGAAGGTATGAAAAATTATTCAAATATATTATGTAAATTAGCTAAGATTTTTCTTGATAAATATGATTTATATAAACAACAAAATAGCTTGCTTGATTATGATGATTTAATTTATCTAACACAAAATTTATTGACTGATAATCATGCTAAAGATTGGGTGATGCGCAAACTTGATGGTGGAATTGATCATTTACTAGTTGATGAAGCTCAAGATACCAGCCCAGAACAGTGGAACATCATCAATGCGATTATAGCCGAATTATATTTAAGCACCAAGGAGCAAAAGACTGTTTTTGTGGTAGGAGATGAAAAACAGTCAATTTTTAGCTTTCAAGGAGCTAATTTAAGCTCTTTTGACCATTTTAATCAGAGTTTAAGTAATAAATTATCTAATGCAAATAGGGATTTTAAAAATATCACTCTTGAATGGTCTTATAGATCCACCAAAGAAATCATCGATATTGTTTATCTAATTTTTGAACAAATTAAAAATACTACTCCTCAATTATTTACATCTGAAAATTTTAAAATCTTACCATTTCGTGATTCCCATAAAGGTAGAGTTGAGATTTGGCCATTAATTATAGGCGAAAAAGACCAGCGACAATTTTGGTCTTTACCACAAGAACAAAATAATTATCAATCTACTCAACAATTATTGGCACAACAGATTGCTAGTTTTATCAAAAATCAGATAGTAAGTAAAAGAATTTTGCATGCTACTAATTTACCAGTCAAAGAAGCTGATTTTATGATTTTGGTACGAAAAAGAGATGAATTAGTCTTTGAGATTATTAATTGCCTTAAAAATAGTGGTTTGCAGATTGAAGATATTGATAGAGTAACACTAGATAAAAGCTTGTCAGTTCTCGATCTAATCAGTGTAGGGAAATTTGTACTATTGCCACAAGATGATTTAAATTTGGCAAGTTTACTAAAATCACCAATAATTGGTATGAGTGAGGAACAACTACAAAGCCTAGCAATATCGAGAGGCAAAAATTCCATTTGGGTATATTTATCTAACCTACCAGAATACAGAACATTATATGAAAAATTATGCTATTTTTTGCAAATATACAAAATTTCAAATTGTGGGAACTTTTTTTTACTTATCGCTGATTGCTTAGACATTAGAAAAATTTTATTAGCTTGTAACGGTTCTGATAGCAATGATTTAATTAATGAGTTGATATATTTAAGCTCCAATTACTCCAATAATGTAGATAGTTCTTTACAAAGTTTTATTTATTGGTTTGAAAATAATTCAATAGAAATTAAGAGAAATTTTGAATCTTCAAATAAAATAAGAGTAATGACCGTTCATGCCTCCAAGGGGTTGCAAGCTCCTATTGTGATTTTATGTGATACTACCTCATTACCTACTAATAAAAATAAATTTATTTGGACTGAAGAAGGAGAGATATTTTCTACAATTCAATCATCAAATAGTCCAGAATTTTTTAAGGATTTAAAAGAGCAAGAACAGCAAAAAGAGTTACAAGAATATATTAGATTGCTTTACGTTGCAATGACTAGGGCGGAAGATCATTTAGTTATATGTGGTCATCATTCAAGCAATAAGGTACCAGAAAATTGTTGGTATGAACTAATTTCAAGGACACTGAGTTTGCACGGCAAACAAGGTGAAGATAATATTATAATTTACCAAACTAATGACGAAAAAATAAACCAGCTTATCAATATAAATTCGACCGAAACAATCATGCAATCTTGTGGTAATAAAACTATAGATTGGTTTTTTGATGAGGGGTTAATTAGTAAAATTACATGTAGTAGCAAAAAAAATTATGCGTCTCTATCCCCCCTTATACCAAATAATTATTTAGAATATGGTAAGATATTTCATAAAATTTTAGAAGATGTAAGCAGAATTAATAATTTCTCTCTTTTAAAGGATCATCCTCTCATTAAAAAATTACCTATAGAACTACAAGGAAAAATTCAGAACAATATTATTAAGCTATTAAATAATAAAGAGTTCATGGCACTGGAGGGGCAGGAGCTAATAGCCGAAATGCCGTTAGGAACAAATTTAAGAGGCGAAGTGAAGATAGGAAGGGTTGATTTAGTAGCTATTAATAAAGATCAAATAACCATTATTGATTATAAATCAGATGCTAGCCCACCCCAAAATACTTTATTAGTTAAGGAATTTTATATTGATCAGATAAATTTTTACCGTCATATAATGCAAAAAATATACCCTCATAGTAAAATTATTTGTAAAATATTGTGGCTAGAAAATAGTTGTTTTATGGTTATTGATTAACTATAGTAATTTAAATCGTAATTAGCACTATGGGTAGCTGAGTTTTTTGCAGCTATATTATAACCTTTATAAATTTTATTATGGCAGACGGACTGAATAACAATAATAATGTTACTTACCTCAAAGAAAAAGGACACCCCTTTCATTTAGTAGATCCTAGCCCTTGGCCAATTTTAACTTCGTTTGCCTTAATGCTTTTAGCTATAGGTGCTATAATGTTCATGCATGAATATAGATTCGGCTTATATGTTTTTGGGGCGGGTTTTCTTTCTGTAATTTTTTGTTTATATTCATGGTGGGGTGATGTAATCAAAGAGGGTTTGCAAAAACATCATACTCACGCAGTGCAAACAGGCTTTAAAATAGGTATGGTACTGTTTATCTTATCAGAAATAATGTTTTTTGCCGTATTTTTTGGTTCATTTTTTAAATCAAGTCTTTTCCCTGCAGGAATCCTAGATGGTGTATGGGTGGTAGAGGCTGGCATATGGCCACCAGCTTCTATTAAAACATTTGATCCATTTGACATTCCTTTTATTAATACATTAATTTTACTTCTATCTGGCACGACTGTAACATGGGCACACTATGCCTTTGAAGAAAATAATCAAAAAGATTGCATTACTGCTCTTGGCTTTACCATAGTATTGGGTATCTTTTTTAGTTTAATGCAAGCCTATGAATATCATCACGCAACTTTTGCCTTTAAAGATGGAATATATCCATCTAATTTTTATTTAGCCACAGGTTTTCACGGAGTTCACGTAATAATTGGCACTATATTTTTAAGTGTTTGCTATTACAGAGCAAGGAGAGGAGATTTTGTTAAAGGTAAAAATCATTTAGGACTTGAGTTTGCAGCGTGGTACTGGCATTTTGTCGATGTAGTATGGTTATTTTTATTTACTTTTGTATATGTTATTGGCAAATAATCATCAATATATTTATATTTCCGTCCCTGATTTACCTGAACTCATTATGATCAAGCATATCTATGATTGCTGTTTTTTCTGTAAATTACTAAATTTTGAAAATTGACTATCATAATGTAACTGGATATTACCTACTCGACCATTTCGGTGTTTAGCCACTATAATATCGGCAATATTATATAGTTGACTCAACTTATTTTGCCACTCCGCATGTTTTACATCGCCTGAAGGTGGTTCTTTACGACTTAAATAATATTCTTCTCGGTAAATAAACATTACTATATCAGAATCTTGTTCAATGGAGCCAGATTCTCGTAAATCAGATAACATAGGTCTTTTATCCTCTCTAAGTTCTACAGCTCGTGATAATTGAGATAGGGCGATCACTGGGATATTTAATTCTTTGGCTATCGCTTTGAGTCCTTGAGTGATTTCTGAAATTTCATTTACCCTATTTTCAGACTTGCTGACCCCTCGTATTAATTGCAAATAATCTATAAATAAAACACCAAGATTATGTTTACGCTTCATCTTTCTTGCTCTAGTACGTATAGCTGCAATGGATAAGGCGGGAGTATCGTCAATAAAAAATGGTAATTCAGAAAGGGCTATGACCTCCCTACGCAATCTATTGTAACTATCTTCTGAGACATAACCTGAACGCAAGGAAGATGAATCTATCTCAGCATGTTGAGATAGAAGACGAGTAGTCAATTGTTCGGAGGACATTTCGAGGGAAAAAAAGCCGACTGATTGCATTTCTTTCTCTTGATCTTTATTTTTTACCTTAATAGCTTTGCAACAATTTATGGCAAGATTTATGGCAAAGGCTGTTTTACCCATTGATGGACGTCCAGCAATTATAACTAAATCTGAATTTTGAAAACCAGATAATAAGCCATCTAAATCAATAAGCCCAGTAGATATACCTATTACATGGTCAGAACTTTTCATTGCTCTATTTATGCTAGCTAGGGACTCAGAAAGAGATAAGCCAATTTTAATAAAACTCTTATCATTAACTCCCCCACTAGCAAGATTATAAAGTTTACTTTCAGCCTGTTCTATTTGTTGCCCAGCACCATAATCTAAAGATGAATTATAAGCACTATTAACAACTTCTTCGCCTATTTGAATTAAATTACGTCTTATTGCTAAATCATATATTATTTTTCCATAATCAAGAGGATTAATAACCATCATAGAGATAGTTACCAGCTTGTTTAAGTAATCGCTACCATCTAATTGCTGAAATAATGTATCTCTCTCTAGCATGCTTCTTAGAGTGACTGGAGTAGCGATTAAACCTTTTTCTGTAATAAGTTCAATAGCATTATATATTTTTTGATGTAATGGCTCAAAAAAATGCTCTAATCTCAGGAATTCCGAAACAGTATTTAAATAATCATGATTTAGCAAAATCGATCCTAATAGCATTTGTTCTGCCTGAACATTAGCAGGCAAAATTCTAGCAGAAGGCGGCGCGACATTTAAAGAGCTTTGTAATTTATCTAAATTATCTGATTCATTAACAACTTTATTACGAGACATGATTTTTTATTACTCTAAATATTATTAAGTAGAAATTTTCTTGAAATGATTATGGTTTCTTAATTATTCAAGAATTTTTCCGCTTCCAACGCAGCCATGCACCCAGTACCCGCTGCAGTGACTGCTTGCCTGAATATTTTATCTTGGACATCTCCAGCAGCAAAAACACCTTTAATACTAGTTTCGGTTGAATTGGGTTTAGTAATAATGTAGTTATCATTATCTATATCAAGTTGACCTTTAAACAAACTAGTATTTGGCATATGACCAATAGCTATGAAAACACCTGTACAATTAAGGCTAGTTATCTTAGCTGTCTTGGTATTTTCCAGCCTGACTGAAGTCACTGATTTAGGATTATCAGTACCGATAATCTCAACTAGTTGGTGATTCCATATGACCGATATTTTAGGATTTTTAAATATCCTATCTTGCAGAATCTTTTCCGCTCTAAAACTATCTCGGCGGTGAACGATAGTAACTTTGCTTGCATGATTAGTTAAATATAACGCCTCTTCTACAGCACTATTGCCACCACCAATAACCAATACTTCTTGGTTTTTAAAGAAAAATCCATCACAAGTAGCACAAGCAGAAACCCCATATCCCTTAAATTTTACTTCAGAAGGAATATTCAACCATTTTGCTTCCGCCCCAGTTGCTATAATGATACTATCCGCTTGATAAATTTTACCAGAACCAGTTGTGGCAATAAATGGTCTGTGTGATAGATCGACCTTTTCTACATAATCATAAATGATTTCTGCTCCAACATTTTTTGCTTGCTTAGTCATTTGCTCCATTAACCAAGGACCTTGAACTGGATCGGCAAATCCTGGATAATTCTCAACGTCGGTAGTAATGGTCAATTGTCCGCCTGGTTGCATACCGTGTAATAATATAGGTTGCAGTGCAGCTCTTGCTACATAGATGGCTGCCGTTAGACCAGCAGGTCCAGAACCAATAATAAGTACTTTAGTAGACATATTCATATTTTTACAACCTCAAGCTTTTAATATTTTAATTGATCTATCCAAGATTTTATATAATCAATTTGATCTTTTGTCATCAATGAAGGTGCATGACCTACATTTTCAATTACATATAAATCAAAATCTTTAGTTTTTTGCATTTCTTCAATAGTAGATTGTTGTAAAATATCTGATTTAGTACCGTGAATAACTAATAACTTACAGGTAATTTTATTCCATATATTCCACATATCAACATTTTTTATCTTACCATTCATACTGAGGGTTATAGCAGGATCGTAATTCATGACATACTTACCATCTGAATTTTTGATAACACTATATTTAGTAAGGTAATCCCAGTCATCTTGAGCATCTATACCAAATTGACTATATATTAACTTTAAATATTGTTCTGCACTAGCTAAATCATTTAATATAGGAGGAGAACTAGCATATTTACCAATTTTCACAAGGGTTTCTGCTGGAATGAATGGACCTATATCATTGATAATCATTGCTTTGATCAGATGCGGAGATTTACTAGCTAGAATCATCCCAATGATTCCCCCCATAGAGCTACCAAGCCAAATACAATTTTGAATATGTAGCTTTTTTAAAAATAACTCAGTATCTTTTGAATAGACTAAATAATTATAGTGGCTCTTTACCTTAAAGTAATCACTACTACCACGACCAGGATAATCAAGAGCAATTACTCGAAAATTATTACTTAATGCTATAGCAATTTTATTAAAATCATGTGAATTTCTAGTAAGTCCGTGTGCACAAACTATCACATTTTGGTTGCTAGGATCGCCAAATTCAAGGTAAGCAATATGGTGGGCAGGAATATACTGCAAGCCTGACCAATTAACATATGGTCTAATCTCAACAAATTTTTGTCTCATTTATTTTTTACTGTGTCGATAAAGTTTTTCTGACATAATTCCTATTCCAAATGCAAATAGTCCAAACAAAATACTATACAAATATGATCATACATACTTTCCTAATCATTATTTTTAATGTATACAACAATGACTGCAATGAATAATAAAGGTATTATACCATACAAGGATAATAAAGCATATTTTTTCATGCGATGAAAAATTAAGCCTATTTTTTGCTGATTTTGTAATTGGTTTATCAATAGTAGTTAGGCTATTTTTAGTATTATTAGCCACAATCCAACCCTAGACTAATGATTCGATAATGTATTGCTTGAGTAGAAACCCAAAAATAATCAGCTAAAGATTTTATTACTTCTTCCTGATTTATTGTCATTCAATTATAATAAAGTATATATAATATTTATAATCTATTTTTTTGCAATGTGACAATAGAAAATCAAAATGATGAAATAGGAACAGATGGTTAAAATTTATCTTATTGCTGGTGAGACTTCAGGAGATTTTATCGGAGGGCGTTTAATGCAATCTCTCAAAGATCTCTATACATTAGATGGAACGGCGGTAAAATTTGAGGGGGTAGGGGGTAAGAACATGCAAGAAGCAGGGCTGGGCGTTAGTTTATTTCCTATAGAGCAAATCAATCTTATGGGCTTTGTGGAAATTATACCGCATATCTTTGCTATATCTAAGTTAATAGATCGTACTATTAATGATATTGTAGAACAAGCCCCCAATTTGCTGATTACCATAGATTCGCCAGGATTCACCTATAGAGTGGCAAAAAAAGTTAGACAACTCATACCAAAATTGAAGATTATCCATATTGTCGCTCCTTCCGTTTGGGCGTATAAACCCTCTAGGGCATTAAAATATGCTAAAATTTATGATTATTTACTGGCGTTACTACCATTCGAACCTCCATATTTTCAAAAAGTAGGGTTAAATTGCCAATATATTGGTCACCCAATAATAGAGCAGAATTTTTATGATGAGCAAGCCAAACCAGCTTTAAGACAAGAATTAAATATTGCCCTAAACTCAAAAATCATATCTGTCACTTGCGGTAGTCGCCCTGGTGAAATTATTAAACATATACCAGTATTCATGGCAACATTAAATATGATAAATCTGCAATATCCAAATCTTGAGGTGATCTTTGTCATAGCTAATCATCGACACCAATCTTTGATTGAATCATTTTTAGCAAAAGCAACTTTTAATTATCGTTTTTCAAATGATCGTCTTAAGATTTTTAGCATAGCCGATGTTGCTTTAGCGAAATCAGGAACTAATACTTTAGAAATTACAGCATCAGGTACTCCGCTAGTTGTAGCCTATAAGTTAAATATTGTGAGTTTTTTATTAATAAAATTATTGATAAAAATACCTTATATTTCCTTGATTAATATCATTGCAAATCGAAAAATCTTACCTGAATTTATTCAATATAATTGTACTTCTGACAATTTGGCCAATAGTCTTATAACGCTAATGTCTGATAATAAAAAAGCTACCGAACAAGTACAGGATAGTAGACAAATTTTAAAAAAATTATATTTGCACTCTTCACTTTCCCCTTCTAAACTTGCGGCCAATATTATTAAGTCAATATTTTAAAAGACTATAATCTACCTAGTGGATATAACTACAAAAGAGTAAAGGAGAGTTACTTAAGGTTTGAGTAAATCTATCATTTGTGACAATTGCACTAACGATTCCTGCCCAGTATCAAGAGATTTTAGTTTTAAATTGTTATTCATTTGCTCATCATCACCGATAAAAATTACATGGCTTGCATTTTGTAAATTAGCTCGTTGCATTCTCTTTTGTATCTTACCTTTATCATCCAAAATAGCGTAAATATCCTCACTACGTAATTGATTTGCCAAAATGAAGCAATAATCTAAATTACTATCATTAATTGGCATAATGATTACTGGTCTTGGGCTAGTGATGATATATTCTCTCATTAAGGCCAATCTTTCAATTCCAGCAGCAAAACCTATGGCGGGAACTTTTACCCCCCCCATCATTTGGCTTAAATTATCATATCTTCCGCCTGCAAGAATGGTGGATTGTGCCCCAAGTTTGGTGGTAGTGAATTCAAATGCCGTATGACAATAATAGTCAAGACCTCGAACTAATCTTGGGTTAATAGTATATTTAACCTGTAGCATATCTAAATATTTTAATAAGTCGTCAAAATATTTTGCTGAACTAGCATTATAATATTGGGACATTAAAGGACTATTTGAGACAATTCTCTTGTCATTTTCATCTTTTGAGTCGAGTATTCGCATCGGATTTTTGATCAGTCTTTTTTGACTATCTTCTGATAATTCTGATTGGTAACCACTAAAATATTCTACTAGCTTTTGTTGGTAAATAGTTCGGCTATCAAGACAACCAAGAGAATTAATTTCTAAAATTACTTCGTGATCTACTCCTAATGATTGAAGAATATCTAAGGCAAGCTTAATCGTTTCGGCATCTGCGTGAGCCCCCTGCCCACCAATATACTCAAAATTTATTTGATGGAACTGTCTTTGCCGACCAGCTTGTGGTCGATCATAGCGAAAAACTGGACCAGTAGAAAAGAATTTAAGAGGCAAGGTGTGATGCAAATTATTAGAAATGAAAGCTCTAATAATACCAGCTGTAAATTCTGGTCTTAGAGCGATATTATTACCACTTTTATCAAGAAAATTATATATTTCTTTGCTTACTACGTCTGAAGTCTCTCCGAGTGTACGATCAAAAATTTCAGTATACTCAATGAGGGGTGTACTCATTGATTGATAGCCATAAAGCTCCCCTATATGCTTTGCTTGATTGATTATATAATCGTGAATCATATAATCTTTGGGGAGCAAGTCTTTGGTGCCACGTAAAGATTGTATATTCCCAATAAAACTTCTAGAAGAATTAGTTTTACAATTTTCTAATTTATCATTGGGGAATGATTGATTATCACTCATGCTACTTTCTTAATAAAAAATGATCGAATAATGTATAAAACAAACATTGCTATGAACCAGTACATTAGTAAACGACCAGCGATCATCAAATTAAAGTCTCCATCGATTATTTGTATAGCTAGCAAATAAAGACATGCAACTAATACTATTGGTATTATTATAAAAGCAATAGGGCATTTAAACGGTCTTACAGCATTAGGCATTTTAATTCGAAACAACATTACTATTACCGCCACCACTGCATAATCGATCAATGCTCCCATAGAGGATAATTGAGTCAAAATTTCTGTTGGACAAAATCCACCTAAAATAGCAGCAAGTGCAGAAAATATTAATATGGTAATATACGGACTATCATATTTTGGATGAAGCTTTGCAAAACTTTTAGGTAATAATCCATCTCGTGCTATTACATAAAAAATGCGAGATGTACCATAAATATTCATCATCAACACTGTAGTCATACCACATACCGCACCAGTAGCAACAATTGCAGAACCAATATTGCTATTGTTTAAGCTCAGAGCATGTGCAAGTGGTTGATCATTGTTAAGCTGATCAAAAGGTGCTATACCAGTGACCAAACCAGCTATTATGACGTATACGATTGTTGAAATTACTAAAGATCCAATAATACCAATCATTAGATCACGGTTTGGATTTTTACACTCTTCAGCCGTAGCAGCTATCGTGCCAAAACCTGTTAGGGCAAAAAATAAAATAGAAGCACCAACTACCATGTTGTTCGAACCAAATGGTAAAAAGTTTTCCCAATTGGTGGCGTCAAAATGAGGCGTAGCTGATACGATGAAAGCAAAAATAGCTGCCATTTTTATAAATACTAAAATAGCATTTAATCTTTTACTATCTTTTGTTCCTAAATATAAAATAAAAGATACGAACACTACAATAAGGAAAGCAGGTAAATTTATTATCCCTCCATTACTAGGCACTGTAGTTAAGACCTTAGGTAAATGTATACCACCTGCCACCAATATTGCTTGAACATATCCAGACCAGCCAGCTGCAACTACTCCAGCAGCAAAACCTAGTTCCAATATGATAACACTACCAATTAACCAAGCGAACATTTCTCCAAATGCCACGTATGAGTAAGTGTAGACACTGCCAGAAGTCGGTAGCATCGTCGCAAGTTCTGTATATGCAAGAGCTACGAAAATACATGTGCCACCAGCAATGATGTAGGATATCATCACTGCAGGACCAGAATATTTGGCAGCTACTATACCAGTTACTACAAATACCCCTGTCCCTATTATAGCACCTAGTCCTAATAACACTAAATCAAATGCTCCAAGAGTTTTACTAAGACCACTAGTAGAACCAATTTCTTTTATAGAATCAAAACTTTTTTTTGTGAAAAAACTCATCACTTCCTCAATTTTTAAAATAATAAAAAATACTAAGAGTACATATAATTTTAAAGTTATTACATTAGAAAATAATTAAGATATAACTTATTTTATATGATTTCTCTAGTAATCCACCCTCCGCCTAGTACCCGATCATTATCATATATTACGCAAGCCTGACCAGGGGTTACAGATTTTTCCGATGAGATTAATCTGACCTTGATTTCAGTCTCGCTAATTTTACCGATCTTTGCAAACCTAGCTGGGCGAGTAGAGCGTATTTTAACTTGCACTTCAATTTCTTCTTGAATTTCCATTTTTTTACCAAGCCAATTAACGTCTTTAATAATAAACTCACTTGAATCTAACGCTGAATCTGGACCAACATAAACAATTTTTGTGATAGGATCAATTCGTACCACGTAGAGTGGCTCGTGGAAAGATATTCCAAGACCACGGCGTTGACCAACAGTATAGTTGATAATACCGCTATGAGTACCAAGCTCAAAACCATCTACATGAATTATCTTGCCCAGCTCATTGGCTTTTGTACGAATACTACTTACCACTTTCCGATAATCACCTTCTGGAACAAAACAAATATCTTGACTATCAGGTTTATCTGCAATAGATAAATTAAATTTGTTGGCAATATTTCTCGTTTGTTCCTTATTTAATCCGCCTAAAGGGAAATGTAAATACTCTAACTGTTCCATGGTAGTAGCAAATAAAAAATAACTTTGATCTTTTTTTGCATCAATACCAGTATGTAGCTCTGCTCCATCAATACCAGCAATTTTTCGTACATAATGACCAGTGGCAAGACAATCAGCCCCCAAATCCTTGGCTACTTTTAGTAAATCGTGAAATTTAACGGACTGATTACATTTAACACAAGGTAAAGGAGTTTCTCCCCTCATATAACTATCAGCAAAATCGTCAATCACTGATTCCCTAAACTTAGTTTCATAATCTAAGATGTAATGAGGGATGTTCAGTTTATCTGCCACCATTTTCGCATCATAAATATCCTGCCCAGCACAGCAACTATTTTTTTTCTTTACAGCAACGCCGTGATCATATAATTGCAAAGTAATCCCAATAACTTTGTGACCTTGCTGACACAACATGGCAGCCACGACTGAACTGTCTACCCCCCCAGACATTGCGACTACTATTGTAGATGGCTTTATTTTACTATTCATACATCAAGGGGTATATTAAATTATCAAGTTTAGTAAACAAAACAATCAATTATAATAAATTGTTAGCCGAATTACAATATATTTATATGTGTAATTTACTTAATTTATTTTCTATAAATTATTTTCAACGGTGCTATTATTTCATAAAGTTTATTTATTATAGGTTATGGCTAATAGAGTTTTATTAAAAATAATTACACCTCTTGCAATAATTATTATTGTGTATCTAGTTTATATAAATAACACCCTAGATAATACTGAGATAGTAACAATTTATCCAGAGCAATCGCCTACTAAGGTGCGACCACAAGAAAATGGTGGGATGGGAATCACAAATTCTAATAATATAATTTATGAAAATTTACAACAAAAGAAAGTTGGAAAACAAGTTATATTACAACCTGAACCAGAAAAGCCATTGAACATAATTCGTCAAAAAATGGGGCAAGATGGTGGAGATGCCGATTCTATAGATGAAATTTTATCTAATATAGCGAATGTGGATAAAACTAAGGATCCGAAAGGTAAAGCAAATATCGAGGAAAAAGGGTCAAATATTACAACAGGGCAAGATGAATTAATTGAACAAAAATCAGAGTCAGTAAAGCAAAAACCTAATATAACAAAGAAAATAGGTTTAAATGTAATCAAAGTCATAGAAAAGAGTCTTAATGAAGCTGAAATGCAATTATTAAATACCAAAGCTGGTTACACAATCCAGCTAGCTTCGGTAAAATCTGAATTAGAAGCTCAACAAGAAGGATATAGAATTAAAAAGAAATATGCTAAAATTCTTAATAATGCTGTTGTAAATATTAAGAGAGTGCGATCTAATAAAGGGTATTTTTTCTATCTAGTATTAGTTGGTAATTATAAAGATATTGGTCAAGCTAAAAATATATGTAAAAAATTATCTGATTTTCAACAAGGATGTATAATTACTAGTCATAATACTAGTGATGAAGAACAAATTAACCAAATTGAAGCTGTTAAATAAAAGAGCTATACAGTCAGTTATCATAATGTGGTAAGCTTGAGTATGGTGGAATAAAAACTTAAGTAGACATTTTATGTATGTGCAAATAGTATTTTTGCTGTATTATTAAATATTAAGTAATATCAAGAATATCAAAAGCAAAACCAATATTATCGGTATAACAAAAATTAATTATATAATAACCATTATGCGAATATTTACTAATCTAAAATCTTTCTTTTTATTTGAGATTATGTCAGGACTAGCTTTGACTTTTAAATACTTATTTAAACCGAAAGTGACACTAAATTATCCACATGAAAAAGGTAGGATAAGTCCAAGATTTAAGGGTGAACATGCTTTGCGACGCTACGCTAACGGTGAAGAGCGTTGTATTGCCTGTAAGCTCTGTGAAGCAATTTGCCCAGCTCAAGCTATTGTAATTGAAGCAGAGGAGAGGGGTGATGGTAGCAGGCGTACTACTAGATACGATATTGATATGACCAAGTGCATTTATTGCGGTTTATGTCAGGAGGCTTGCCCAGTGGATGCTATAGTAGAAGGGCCTAATTTTGAATTTGCTACTTTTACTCATGCCGAATTATTATATAATAAAGAAAAATTACTAAAAAATGGAGATTATTGGGAGCAAGAATTAGCCCTTAAATTACAAAAAGACCATGAATATAGGTAATTTGGTTGAATATGATAAACTAGCAACAGAGTTACCATAATTTGTATCCATTTGACTAAAATATACCTAAATTATCTACTCCTTATGGATTTTGGAATAAATATCACTTTCAAAAGTGTAACGTACCGCTTATGCTAGATAGTTACTAGTAATGAACATAAAAACGAGAGTAAATATTTTTATTATATAGATTAACAAATTATTAAATATAAATTCAGGAGAAAAATTAATGACATATGTACCTATGGTAGTCGAACAAACCTCTAGGGGAGAGCGGGCTTATGATATTTATTCCAGACTACTTAAAGAACGTATTATTTTTGTTTGTGGTCCAATTGAGGACTATATGTCTAATATAATTGTTGCCCAATTGCTGTTTTTAGAATCGGAGAATCCAGAACAAGATATTTTTATGTATATTAACTCTCCAGGAGGGGTAGTGACATCTGGTTTGGCAATTTATGATACTATGCAATATATTAAACCTAAAATTTCTACTCTTTGTATAGGTCAGGCTTGTTCTATGGGTTCCCTACTGCTTGCTAGTGGAGAGGAGGGCATGCGTTATTCTCTGCCACATAGTCGCATCATGATTCACCAACCATCAGGAGGGTATCAAGGGCAGGCTACGGATATAGAAATCCATGCTAACGAAACTTTGAAACTAAAAAAAATGTTAAATCAATTGTACGTCAAGCATACTGGGCAAAAATTACCAACCATTGAAAAAAGTATGGAACGTGATAATTTTATGGATCCTGAACAGGCACAATCATTTGGTCTTGTTGATAAAGTCATTAGCGATTGGAGTAAAATCTTAATAAAAAAATAAATTAGACTTCCTTAAGTAACTTATCTATACTCAGGCAGTATAGTGCAGGTGCTAAGGATTATGACCTTAAATATGTACACAAAAATTATGAACTAATAAATTAAAAAGTTTGAGTCCATGACCAATGAAATTGAAAATAAAAAATTGAATATCTGTTCTTTTTGTGGCAAAGATGAATTAGAAGTGAAGTTAATGGCAGGTCCTGGTGTCTTTATTTGTAATGAATGTATTACACTTTGTGGTGCTAGTATAAAGGAAGAAGGTATTTCAACTATAAAACATGTTAGCTCACCAGTTCTAACACCACAAAAAATATTTTCTGCCCTTAATGATTACGTAATTGGTCAAGATCAGGCGAAAAAAGTTTTATCAGTTGCGGTATATAACCACTATAAAAGATTGGATTATATTAGTTCAGATAATAAGGATGTCGAATTAAATAAGTCAAACATATTGCTTATTGGTTCTACAGGTTCAGGTAAAACGCTACTAGCACAAACTTTGGCAAAAATTCTTGATGTACCTTTTACCATGGCAGATGCCACTTCTTTAACTGAAGCTGGTTACGTTGGAGAAGATGTGGAAAATATTTTGCTTAGATTATTACAATCAGCAGATTTCAACGTAGAAAAAGCACAAAGAGGAATTGTCTATATAGATGAAGTAGATAAAATTGCTAAAAAATCTGAAAATCTCTCGATCACTAGAGATGTATCAGGAGAGGGAGTGCAACAAGCTTTGCTAAAAATAATGGAAGGGACGGTGGCGTCTGTCCCCCCACAAGGTGGCAGAAAACATCCGCAACAAGAATTTATTTCGATAGATACCACCAATATTTTATTTATATGTGGGGGAGCTTTCATGGGCATAGAACAGATCATTAATAATCGTACTGTGCAAAGTTCGATTGGCTTTGCGGCAAATGTCCAGTTAAAGCAACAAAAAAACCATAGTGAAATATTAAAATCATTAGAAATAGAAGATCTAGTAAAATTTGGCTTGATCCCAGAATTTGTTGGTAGGCTTCCAGTAATAGCAACTTTGAATGATTTGGATAAAGAAGCTTTAGTAGAGATTTTAACAAAGCCAAAAAATGCAATTTTTAAACAATATTGTAAATTATTTGAATTAGATGATGTTGAATTAGTAATCGATCAAGAGGCTCTTGAAGAAGTGGCGGAAAAAGCCCTTGCACGTAAAACTGGTGCTAGAGGTCTTAGATCAATAATCGAGACATTGCTGATTGACAGTATGTATGATATTACTAATCTAAGGAAAAAACAGGTGCATATTGCAAAAAATGTTATAAATGGACAGGCTACCTTGAGTGTGACAACAAGGAACTGTGTAAAAATTCCTAAAAAGCGTTCTAGTATTAAAGAAAACTAAATAATTATATAATTTGGTTATGACTAAAAGAAAAAATGAGGTACAAGCTGATATTGCTTTATTTAATTTTATCAAAAAAAATAGAATATATAGCAAAAGTTGGCATGTTCAAAAACAAGATAATAAATATATTCAAGAGATATTAGATAAGAGCAGTAAACAAGAAACAGGTAGAAATGGCTATCCTGATTTAATATATGTTAATGAAAATAAGAAATTACTTATTATCATTGAAAATAAATACCAAATAGCAGACCATATCTCAAAAAATGCAGATAGACCAGCAGATTTTGCTGTTGATGGTATTAAGCATTATTTATCATTTTTTACACTAGAAAATTTAAAAAAACAAAAAGAAACTATCCAAATCTATTTAAAGGATTGGAAAATTATTGGTATAGCATTTTCTGGAGATATTAATGCTGAATATAATCATAGGTTGGATAATTTTATCATCAAAGATAATGAGATTGTTAATATCAATGAGAAAGGGATTTTAGACGAAGAAGATTATTTAGCATTTTTCGAAAATATTGATTTAGAACAAATATCTAGCAATATTGCCAAATCATCAATTGAGATTAATAGATTACTTAGAAATTTAGACTCGCAAAAAAGACCAGTTCTTTTAAGTGCCTTAATGATTTGTTTATATCCGAATAAGGATATAACCGATTTTCAAAATAGTTATAGTGCGTGGAATACTCAGAATATCATTAGGAATATACCGACAACAATTGAGGATATTTTACTAAAAGAAGGAATTGATAAAGCTAAGATAAATATTTTAACTAATGAAATAACTTTTATTCAAACTGATAATGATTTAATTTCTACTGATATTTTAAAAAATATTCTTAAAGAACTTCAGGAAAAAGTAATACCATTATTTCAGAAAAAGACTTCATATGACATTATTGGCAAATTCTATGAAGAATTTTTACGATATGCAGGCATAGCTAACGTAAAAAAGGGTATTGTTTTAACTCCTAATCATATAACAACTCTATTTACCAATTTAATTGATATTAAAACAAATGATGTAATATTGGATCCTGCTTGTGGAACGGGTGCTTTTCTAATTGCTGGTATGAATAAATTAATTGATAAAATTGAAAATTCTGATTTACCAAATAAAAAAGATAGAATTCGTAATATAAAAACAAAACAACTTATAGGATTTGAAAAATCTAGCACTATGTATTCTTTGGCAATATCTAACATGCTTTTTAGAGGAGATGGCAAATCACAAATTTTTCATGAAGATTTTTTTTCTGATAAAAGTAAAGAGATTTTGTCAACAATACCTAATAAACCAACAATAGGTTTTATCAATCCACCATATGGAGGCAAAGATAATCCCAAAAATCCAACTAAAAAAGAAATTCAGTTTTTAGAACTAATGTTAGATCATTGTAGTAGATATGGGGTAATTATCGCCCCACTATCTACTTATTTTAAGGATGAAGTAGATAGAGAGCGTATTTTATCAAAACATACTTTAAAATATGTGATTAATATGCCAAACGAATTATTTCAACCAAATGCTGCAACTCACACTGCGATTGCAGTATTTGAAACAAACAATCCGCATAAAGATAATAAAGTTGTTTTTTACGATCTAAAAGATGATGGATTTATTCTTTCAAAAAATAAAGGTAGGACAGATATTGTAAGTAGATGGAATAACATCAGAAAAGAAACTCTTAATAAAATTAAGAATCCAGCTCAACATGAAGATTTTATTAACCTTGTATATAAGGAAATCACAGGTAAAGAAGAGTGGATAATTCAAGCCCATGCAAGAACAAATTATGATAATCTTACTGAAAAATCTTTTGAAAACAGCATTAAAGAATATGTTATTTTCTCTACTAAACTAAATTTAGGTTTAATAGATAAAGATATCGATGAGATTACATTGTTGGATATTTTAAATGAAAATAATATCAGTGCAGGTGCGGTGTTAAGCAATAAAAATGATGATGATAAATAAAAATAACTGGCAAGAGTTTAGATTTGATAAAATTTTTACTATATCTCGGGGAACGAGATTGGTAAAAATAGACCAAATTAACGGTGATATTGCTTATATATCCTCAAGTAAAAAAAATAATGGAATAGATAATTACATACTACCACCAGATTATATGGCAATATATAGCAATGCCTTAACTATTAGTAATAGCGGTTCGGTTGGTTATTGTTTTTATCATCCATATAAATTTGTGTCATCAGACCATTGTACAATAATAGAAATTAAAGATACAAATATTCAATTAAATAACTATATTGCTCTTTTCCTAAAACCTATGATTGAAGCAATGAGGAGTAAATATAATTTTGCTAGAGAGATAAATAACGAAAGATTGAGCAAAGAAATAATATTATTGCCAGCTAATAAAGCTGGTAGTCCTGATTGGCAATATATGAGTAATTATATTTATCATATTTCTTTAGGCATAAACTATGATAAACGAGTTGTTAAAGATAAACCCTTAGCTTTATGTAAAAGTAGATTTAAAGAATTTAAAGTGCAAGATATTTTTGCTTTAGAAAGAGGCAAAGAACAAATACAACAACTAGATGACACAGGTATCCCAATTATTAGTTCAACAAGTTTTAACAATGGCATGGTTGGATTCAAAGATAATGTAAAAAAAATTTTCAGTAAAAATAGAATTATACTTGCGAATAATGGTTCTATTGGTACTTGTTTCTACCAAGATGTTGATTTTTGTGCAACGCAAGATATAACGGTCTTATACAACAAAAATCTTAATATATATAATGCTCTTTTTTTAACTACAATTCTTAAGCTAGAAAGTCATAGATTCGCATATAGTAGGAAATGGAATGATACAAGATTAAAAAATACTACATTAAATCTTCCAACTCTTGCAAGCGGAAAACCAGATTTTGATTTTATGGAGAATTATATTAAATCACTTCCCTATAGTAGCTCTTTATAGTCAATTAATTCAGTTTATAAAAGTGAATTAATGCTATATTGTTGGGTAAACGTCCCCCACAAACCAATAATTCATATCATACCCTAACGTAAAATCAGTTAGTATGTTCAAGATATTGTTTCAATCTTAAAGGACTATTTTTATTAAGAATAGTTTTATAAACTTGTATGTTTTCTAAAACTCGTTGGGCATAGTTTCTAGTCTCAGAGTAAGGTATCAATTCAATCCAGTCAACTGTCTGACGCAGATTTTTTAAATTCCGTGGATCGCCAAACAAATCAATCCATCTTGTTACCTTATGAGAACCAGCATTATAAGCTATAATGCTTAAAAGATAGGAGCCATTGTACTTTTCTAGTAATTGTTTTAAATGATTACTACCTAGTATAATGTTATATTTAGGATCTGTGGTTAGTTTCTTAACTTGACATTGGAGCTTAATAGATTTAGCGGTGCTACAGGCGGTTGATTCTATAAGTTGCATTAAGCCCATAGCATTAGCTGTACTAACTGCATATTGGTTAAAAACCGACTCTTGTCTTATAATGCTGTACGCTAAAGCGGATTCTATAATAGTATTGTTTATTTCTTTGTTATATGGGGTAGGAAAGGCATAATTATCTATACAAACGTTATGTTGGCAAGCCGTTTTTGCAATCTCTACCATATAATGAATATTACCATTCGAGCTAATTATATCGGTTATTAAAGCAATTTCAGATGGGTTTAATGAGCTAGCAATAAGTGATTTGGCGTATGATAAAGCTAGGTGAGATTTATTATATTTAGCTAGGTATTTTATTGCTTTAATAATATTATCATGTTCAGTAGTGTGTTTATGATAAGCTGGTCTTTTAGGCAAGATTAGACGATGTTTTTTCAGATCAACATTAGCTAATTGTCCATAAAAACTATATGGATATTTGGCTGCATTATTATAAAATATGTCTGCTTGCTCTTGATTACCTTTTGCTTCATATGCTCTGCCCAACCAATATTGCCCCCTTGATACACTTATTGGTTTTTTTGCAAGTTTGGCAAATTTATGAAAATGAGCTATGGCAGTATCAGGTTCGTGCAAAAATCTAAGTGCAAGCCAACCACTGAGCCACTGAGCTTCTCCTACATCACTATTATGTGAAGCAAGTGGGATACTGATAATTGCATAACTACTAGCAAAATCTTTTTGATCAATAAATTCTCTTGCGTAATAAGATTGTAGTTTATACCAAGAATTAGAGTGCATTTTATCCATCTTGACTTTTTTAAATAGATAAATGCTTTGATCATTTGGAACTTCCTTCTTCTTTGAATCTAAGTAGCGAAATAGTAGCCCTGAAGTGTAATATTTTTCTTCAACTGATTGGAATAGTTCATCGCTTGAAAGTGATTTCTTTATTATAGCAATTTGTGCAGTGAAATTATCTTGATACCCTTTGCTGATATATTGCATATATTTTGTTGCATTAGCTACGTCCCCTCCCCATAAATTCTCATCAATCTTTTTTATATAATCTTCTTCATTTAATAGATCTTTAAAATTTCTCAAATACTTACTTTCTTCCTCTAAGGTAAAAGTGCCGTAAATCCAACCATTTTTTATAATTTTTACTAATTTTTGTGAATTTTTTTGTAATCTCCCACTAGATATAGCATAGAATTTGTATCCGTTACCAGTCATTGGTTCATTCTTATTAAACCAATTTACGATGGTTGCTGGATCGGTATCATAACTTAAATATTTCTCCGATAATTTTATTATTTTATCATTTTGTGGCCAGTGGGGATTTTCTTGTATGAATTTTACCGCAGTAGCAAAAGTATTTTTTTTATAATTTGAATCCAATAATTGTTGAGATAAAATGATGTTAATTAATACTTTATTTCCTGACCTCGTTGCGATTTTGTTACAATCTTGCCAATCTTTTTTATCTAAACATATAAAAGTATCTTGTACTGTATCTGCTAATGTCGATTGAGATATTAATAAATGTATAATTATTAAAAACATTGACAATATTGTTGAAATTCTCATAATCCGTAATATAAATGTATAAGTTATTGTAGGTATAGATGTTATGAATACAGCATTTGTTTTTCCAGGTCAAGGATCGCAGACAGTCGGTATGGGGCAAGAGTTCTATGATAATTTTCAAGTCGCAAGGGAAACGTTTGAAATTATAGATGATACTCTTAACAGAAAATTAAGTAATATTATTTTTAATGGATCAAGCGAGGAGTTGACTTTAACTTCTAATGCTCAGCCTGCATTGATGGCAGTGTCTATGGCAATATTAAATGTCTTGAAACAACAAGCAAACAAAGATATATCTAATCTCTGTTCATATGTTGCAGGTCATTCATTAGGAGAGTATAGTGCTTTATGTGCGGCGGAAAGTATAGATTTAGTAGCAACTACAAAATTGTTAGAGATACGTAGCAAATCCATGCAAGAATCCTACCCATTGGGGCAAGGTGCGATGGCAGCTTGTATTGGCGTGCCTTTAGAAAAGCTTGAAGAGATAATCAAAGAATCTAGTAACTTGGGGGTTTGTCAAATTGCTAACGATAATATAGTAGGGCAAGTAGTGATTAGTGGGGAAACCGTGCTAGTAGAATATATGATTTCTATAGTCAAAGATATTGGTTATAGGGCTATTAAATTGAATGTTAGTGCCCCTTTTCATTGTAGTTTAATGAAATTTGCAGAAGAGCAAATGGCACTTGCCTTACATGAAGTAGTATTTCATGCACCAATGGTTGGTGTAATACAAAATATTACAGCAAAACCTACATTTAATACTTCAGAGATAAAGCAAAATTTGATTTCTCAAATTTGTGGTAGAGTAAGATGGCGCCAAACCTTAGATGAATTAGAATCTTTAAAAATAGAGCAGGTGGTAGAAATTGGTGGAGGTAAAGTTTTGACTAATATGATCAGCAAAACCGATCATAAATTTAATTTGGTTAATATTGCAAATATTGCAGAATTAGAGAAATTTCTTAAAACATGTTAAAACATTAAGCTATACTAAAATTGGCAAAACTAAAATATTCTTGTTCTTAAGAGCTAGCTGAATTTATGTATAAACATTGTAATTCACCTAACTATAGAATATAATCCAATTAACAGAATTATAATAATAACCATGACATTATCACCAAATATTAAATTTTATATAACAATTGATCGGAAGCGTGATGCTTTGCTGACTAGCTTTGGTAAAGCTGTTTTAAAGGACAGGTACTTGCTAGAAGGGGAAGATTTTCAAGATTTATTTGCCAGAGTAGCCAGTTATTACGCTGATAATGTGGAGCATGCTCAACAATTATATGATTATATAAGTAAACTATGGTTTATGCCAGCAACGCCGATTTTGAGTAATGGTGGAACTGATCGTGGTTTACCTGTTTCTTGCTTTTTGAATGAAACTGATGATAGTTTAGAAGGTATTGTTGATCTTTGGACTGAAAATGTTTGGCTAGCTTCACGTGGTGGTGGAATAGGAAGTTATTGGGGTAATGTTCGTTCAATTAATGAAATAATTAGTGGTAAAGGTAATTCTTCAGGAATTATTCCATTTATCAAAGTTGTAGATTCTATGACTTTAGCTATATCACAAGGCTCGATTAGGCGTGGCAGTGCAGCTATATATCTACCTATTGATCACCCTGAAATTGAAGAATTTATTGATTTAAGACGTCCAACTGGTGGAGATACTAATCGTAAGGCTCTAAATATCCACCATGGTATAGCAGTAACAGATGAGTTTATGCGAGCAGTTGAAAATGATCAAGATTTTTCGTTGATTAGCCCTGCCACTAAGCAAGTCATTAGTAAAGTCAGAGCAAGAGATCTTTGGGTAAAGTTGCTCACTACAAGAATAGAAACAGGTGAACCTTATATTTTGTTTATCGATACCGTCAATAAATATATTCCTGAATACCATAAAAAGCTTGGATTGCGAGTGAAAACTTCCAATCTTTGTAGCGAGATCACTTTGCCAACTGGAATTGATCATCTAGGTAAGGACAGGACGGCCGTTTGTTGTCTTTCTTCGGTAAATTTAGAATATTTTGATAATTGGAAAGATGATTTAGGATTCATTCCTGCGATAATGCGTTTTTTAGATAATGTTCTTCAAGATTTTATAGAAAAAGCTCCAAGCACCATGGAACGTGCTAAATATTCAGCAATGCGTGAACGTAGTGTGGGGCTTGGAGTAATGGGATTTCACTCCTTTTTACAGTCCAAGGAAGTGCCAATGGAGTCAGTGATGGCAAAAGTTTGGAATAATCAAATATTTGAATATATTCACAGAGAGGTAAACAGAGCCTCGGTCATGATCTCTGATGAACGTGGGTCTTGTCCTGACGCAACTGAAGTGGGCAGTAAAGAGAGATTCAGCAATAAAACGGCTATTGCTCCAACGGCTTCTATCTCAATCATTGCTGGTAATAGTTCGCCTGGAATTGAGCCATTTGCCGCTAATAGTTTTACTCAAAAGACGCTATCTGGATCTTTTAATGTACGTAATAAATATTTAGAAGCACTTTTAAATATCAAAGGTTTTAACACTCAACAAGTTTGGTCATCAATTGCCACTCATGAAGGATCGGTGAAACATTTAACATTTTTATCTGATCATGAAAAGGATGTTTTTAAAACAGCTCATGAGATTGATCAAAATTGGCTTATCGATTTAGCTGCAGATAGAACTCCTTATATATCACAATCGCAATCTCTAAATATTTTCTTACCTGGTGATGTAAGTAAAATGTATCTAAACAATATTCATTTTAAAGCTTGGAAAAAGGGCGTGAAGAGTTTATATTATTGTAGATCAACATCGATTCAAAGAGCTGATAAAGTATCGCACGATGTTAAAAAGGTTGATTTTCAAGATATTGAGCGAGATAATAAGAAAAAACGAGAAGAAACTTCATCAATTTATGATGAATGTTTAAGTTGTCAGTAAATAAATCAAAAATGGAAAAAATATGTCTTTACTTGATGCTAGTCCGATCTACAAGCCTTTCTCCTATCCTTGGGCATATGAGGCTTGGCACACTCAACAACGAATTCATTGGCTACCTGAAGAAGTGCCGTTAGCCGATGATTTAAAAGATTGGAAGTATAATTTGAGTCCTGGGGAAAAGCATTTATTAACTCAAATATTTCGTTTTTTTACCCAAGCTGATATTGAAGTGAATAATTGTTATATGAAACATTATTCTCGAGTATTTAAGCCAACAGAGATTTTGATGATGCTATCGTCCTTTTCTAATATGGAGACGATTCACATTGCAGCTTATTCCCACCTTCTCGATACTGTAGGTATGCCAGAAGTTGAATATTCAGCCTTTCTTAAATATAAGGAGATGAAGGATAAGTATGATTATATGCAACGTTTTGGTGTAAATACTAAAGAGGCAATTGCGGTAACTTTAGCAGTATTTGGAGCCTTTACTGAAGGGTTGCAACTATTTGCTTCTTTTGCAATTTTACTTAATTTTCCTCGTTTTAATAAAATGAAAGGTATGGGGCAAATCGTTACTTGGTCGGTAAGGGATGAAACTTTACATACTGATTCAATTATAACGTTATTTAAAACTTTTATCAGAGAAAATCCAGAAGTTTGGACAGAAGAGATTCGCAGTCAACTTTATGAAGCATGTGCAACCATAGTACATTTTGAGGATGCTTTTATTGAACTAGCATTTGAAGTTGGTGGTATTGAAGGGCTAACGGCTCGAGAAGTGAAACAATATATTCGTTACATCGCTGATCGTAGGTTAATGCAACTCGGGCTTAAAGAAATTTATTTAGTTGATAATAATCCCTTACCTTGGCTTGATGAAATATTAAACGGTGCAGAACATACTAATTTCTTTGAAGGAAGGGTAACAGAATATACTAGAGCCGCAACTACTGGATCTTGGGAAGATGTTTTTGCTGAAATGGATAGTAATGTGAAAGAAAATCAAGCAGATTGTGGTGACGCTCTATAAGGCAAATATACTTGAGAATGGGTGCGGATGGTATTGCACAATGGAGATAGCTCCATAATTGATTAATAAAATTATAGGTTTTTTAGGAAATGATGAATATCTTACTTTTTGTCCATATTGTTATAGCAGTATTGCTAATTATAGTGATTTTAATGCAAAAAACTGGTAGTGATGGACTAAGTGGTATCGGTGGTGGTAGCAATATGGGTGTGGTGGCAGGTCGAACAGTAGCAAATTTTTTGACTAAAACTACAGTAATTCTTGCCACATTATTTATCATAAATGCTATTATTCTAGCAAATCTTTCTACTAAAAAAGATACTGGGATTATAAAAAAAATTGAGCAGGTCGAAGAACAAGAGCCGAACTCTAATGTACCACTTGCTAAATAAAGATACTGAAGCTGGATTGAGTATCACACAAGAAATAAATGCAAAAATGGAGTGGTCTCTAAAAGCTTATATACAGAGCGATTATTTACAACTAACACTTGATTATTTTATTAAAACTATAAAATATTACGGATTTATTAAGTTTAAGGTTGACTCTGTAATTAGTGAATTTATTATTCAGACTGTTACTTATAGTAGATTATTATTTCTTTAAAAATAATTACGGATTTACTTAACAAACTATTTATTAATAGTATATTGGAAGGTTTTATACGTATCGTGCCTTTTATCTTTACTGCATGGGGATATTTTATGCTAGATCACTGGTTTAATATATTATTGCTGCACACGATGAAAAGAAATACCAAGTAAATTCCTCAACGAATATACAATATACACTTACATTTAATGATGCAGGACAAGTAATATCTATAAATCCATTACCATTAGAATAGTTTCAACATATTATTGGGCTTACCTGATTGGCAATTTATGAAGGATTATATTAAATCGCTTTCTTATGGTAGTTCTTTGTGAAATAGAGATAATATAATCAAATATAATTATACTTATTAGAAATAAATAATATATGGATGCTTGTATGAAAATAAGTCAACAAACCTTAACTAAAGAGCAAAAGAGAGCAATCGGCATATTGTCAATTGGCACGTTTCTTGAGTATTTTGATTTGATGCTGTACGTCCATATGGCAGTTTTGCTGAATGGTTTATTTTTTTCGACTAGCGGTAGTTTTTCATCGCAATTACTGAGTGCCTTTTCCTTTAGCGTTACTTTTGTCTTTCGTCCCATTGGTGCTGTGCTTATTGGCTGGCTTGGTGACAATATTGGTCGCAAATCAACGGTGATTATTACCAGCCTAGCAATGGCACTCTCTTGCTTGGTAATGGCTAATTTACCAACTTACGATCAGGTGGGGGTTTACGCCTCTTGGGCAGTGACAATTTGTCGCATCGTTCAGGGCATGTCTTCAATGGGAGAAATAGTAGGAGCAAAAATTTACCTAACTGAATCTATAAGTGAGCCGTTAGTCTACCCTGCCGTGGTTTTAGTGGTTATTTCGAGTATAGTGGGAACGACTGTTGCTCTTGGGGTGGCGAATATTTCCTTGGATTATTGGCGGATGGCTTTTTGGCTTGGAGCGGTGGTTGCTTTTGTTGGCATTTATTCGAGAACATGTTTAAGAGAAACTATTGATTTTGCTGATGCTAAGCGTCAAATTGCTACTTATAGTAAAGATTTAAATATTCCTAAAGAGCAATTTCTTAGTAAGCCTTGGTATCAAGAAAAGATTAGCAAAAGATTAGTTTTAGCCTATTATTTACTAGAACAAGCACATCCTATAAAATTTTATTTTATCTATTTTTATTGTTCTTCCAATATTTTGCAAAAAATCATGGGGTATAGTGCAGAAGGAGTCATTCAACATAATCTTATTCTTTCCTTAATAGAGTTGGTTTTTTATTTTGGTGTTTTTTTATTTAAGCATATATGTTAAACCTTTAAAATTTTTAAAAGTTAAATTCTTATTATTTTTACCCCTTCTATGTTTAACGCCATTCTTACTAAATTCTATTGACACTATATTTGAATTTCTAATTTTTCAGGTAGTATTTTGTATTTTTTCCCCTGATACACTTCCTGCATCTCCTATTTTTTATAAGGGTTTTCCTGTTTTGAAACGTTTCATCGCTACCACTGGTATTTACGCTCTGTCTCGTGCTGTAATATATGTAATTTCATCTGTTGGACTAATATTTCTTACCAATAAATTTGGCAATTATGGTCTATGGATATTACTTGTTCCAGTGACTATTGGTTATGGCTGGGGCTTGTGGCAATTTATTAAGGTAGAAGCAGAAAGAGATAAAGAAGTTCAACAAAAGATACAAGAATTGGCAAAAATCTGATCTGCTACAGACAGTGCTTGATAGTTAAGATTGCCTGGTTCGTTCTAAATAGTTTGTAATGAATGAAGCGATGCTATATTTTGTAATAGATTTAAAAAAATACGGAACTTAACTATGCAAAAAATAATTAACTTAAATAATATTAAAATTGGTAATGAGTTACCGTTTGCTTTGATTGCTGGACCTTGTCAAATAGAAAATTTAGACCATTCTTTATTTATAGCCGAACAGCTAGTCGCTCTTACTCGTAAACTGAATATACCTTTTATCTATAAATCATCATTTGATAAAGCCAATAGAACTTCGATAAGTGGTGCTAGGGGTAGTGGTATTGAAAAAGGCATGGAAATTTTATCAAAGGTAAAAGCTACTTTTAATTGTCATATACTTACTGATGTACATACTGAAAATCAATGTGATATAGTTGCTAAAATTGTGGATATAATACAAATCCCTGCTTTCTTATGTAGGCAAACAGATTTATTACAAGCAGCAGCTAGAACTGGTAAGATTATAAATGTAAAAAAAGGTCAATTTCTTGCCCCTTGGGATATGAAAAATGTTCATGCCAAACTTGAAACATTTGGGGCGAAAGGTATTATGCTGACAGAGCGAGGCACATGTTTTGGCTATAATAATTTAGTATCAGATATGCGTAGTCTACATATAATGGGTTCGATAGGAGCACCAGTAATTTTTGATGCAACGCATTCTGTTCAACAGCCAGGCGGAATTGGTAATGCTAGCGGTGGCGAGCGGAAATATGTTGAGATGCTAGCAAAAGCAGCTCTGAGTGTAGGGGTGGCTGGTGTTTTTATGGAAGTTCATCAAGACCCAGATAATGCTCCTAGCGATGGTCCTTGTATGATTAAGTTAGATGATTTAGAAGCGATATTAGTTAAGTTAAAAAAATACGATGAATTAACCAAAAATTTGTAATTATACCTACATAGTTAATTGTAATTTAACCAGTACTTATTTGTAAGTGCTGGTGTGTGCATCCTTACTTTCGATTTTGCCAAATTCTATTTTTGGAAATATAGAAAAAAATTGTAAAAATTACCAAAAATATCATCACTTTTAATCCCATAGATTTACGGTTTTCCATTTCTGGTTCAGCTGCCCACTGCAGGAACACCGTCACATCGGTAGCCATTTGTTCAACTGACGATTTTGTCCCATCCATATACGTAACCTGCCCATCAGTAAGTGGAGGTGGCATAGCTATTTGACCATTCGGAAAATAAGGATTATAATTTAATCCTGATGATAATTTAAAGTGTTCAGGAGGAGTGGTATAACCAGTAAGTATAGAATATAAATGATTTGCTCCATTTGGTCTTGCTTTGACTATTAATGATAGGTCTGGAGGATATGCTCCATTATTGGCGACTCTTGCTGCCTGTTCGTTAGGAAAAGGCGAAACAAAAAAGTCTGAGGGTAGGGCTGATCTTTCAAACATTTCCCCCAAATCATTTGGACCATCCTGCAGAGTATAATTTTTGGCTATTTCTTTAATTTCCGCATCTGAAAATCCTATATCTTTAAGATTACGATAATATAAATTATGAAGACCGTGACATGCACTACATACTTCCTTATAGACTTGAAAGCCTCGCTGAGCAGCTTTTCGGTCAACGCTACCAAAAATACCATCAAATTGCCAAGCAATATTTTTGCTAGGTAATGCTTCATTTGCACTAGCAATAGTGCAAAACAATAATGTTAATAAACAAATATAAAATTTTAAGAGAGTAATAATTTTATTGCCTTTCATATCGAGTCCGGTAATGGTAGTGTTTTTTCATACTTGCTGATTAGTGGCACTGCAACTAAGAAATGGAAGAAATAATAGCTAGCAGCAAACTGGCTAAGCGTAATATAAGGCTCTTCTGCTGGTTGCCCTCCAAGATAACCAAGTATCAAACAATCAACTATGAATATCCAGTAAGCTATACGAAAAATTGGTCGATAATTTGCACTTCTAACTTTTGAACTATCAAGCCAAGGTAAAACAAATAATACTAATATACTGGAAAACATTAAAATTACGCCACTAAGCTTTGATGGCACAGCACGCAAAATAGCGTAGAATGGTAAAAAATACCATTCAGGAACTATATGTGCTGGAGTTACTAAAGGATTAGCTGGCACATAATTATCAGGATGTCCTAAATAATTGGGTTGATAAAAGATAAAAAAGGCAAATATTATGAAATATACGCCAAAGCCAAAAAAGTCTTTTACCGTATAGTATGGGTGAAAAGGAATAGTATCTTTATCAGATTTAACATCTATACCCTTAGGATTATTTGAGCCATGCATGTGCAGAGCTACCAAATGCAACATTACTAATGCTACTATAATAAAAGGTAATAAATAATGTAAAGCAAAGAATCTATTAAGCGTAGGATTATCGACTGAAAACCCTCCCCAAAGCCAAGTAACTATCGATTTGCCAATAATAGGTATAGCTGAAAACAAATTAGTAATTACTGTCGCACCCCAATAACTCATTTGTCCCCAAGGTAAGACATATCCCATGAAAGCGGTAGCCATCATCATCAGAAAAATTACTATACCTATATGCCATAACAACTCTCTAGGTTTTTTATAGGAGCCATAATATAGTCCCCTACAAATATGTAAATATACTGCAGCAAAGAACATCGATGCTCCAACTGAATGTATATAACGTATTAGCCAACCATAATTGACGTTACGCATAATTTTTTCCACACTTTCAAAAGCATAATCAACATGGGGAGTATAGTGCATGGCTAAAATTATCCCAGTGATTATCTGGATTACTAAGGCAATACCAGCTATTGAGCCTAAATTCCATAAATAATTCAAATTCTTAGGTGTTTTATATTCACCCAAATGCTTTAAAAAGGAGAAAATAGGTAACCTATAATCTATCCAATCTACTATGCCATTAGATTTTTTGGGACAATTGTTTTGGCTCATAAATAATTATCCGATTTTAATTTTTGTGTCAGAAATAAATTGATATGGAGGAATAACCAAATTCAAAGGAGCAGGTCCTTTACGCACTCGGCCAGATGAATCATATTGCGAACCATGACATGGACAAAACCAGCCATCATAATCACCTTCATTGGCAATGGGAACGCAACCTAAATGCGTACAAATTCCAATAGTTACCAACCAATTATCATGCCCAGTCTTTACTCTAGCTTGGTCAAGCTCAGGATCGATTAGCTCAGAAAGCTTCACACTTCTCGCCTCCTCAATCTTTTGGGGAGTTCTATTTGTAATAAAAACTGGTTTGCCCTGCCATTTAACTGTGACAGTTTGACCTACCTGTATATTTGACAAATCTACTTCTATCGAGGATATTGCTAAAATATCTGCTGAAGGATTAAAAGAATCGATTAGAGGCCAAACAGTACATGTTGCTCCAACTACAGCTAGGCTACTGGCAGTTAGGGTTATAAAATCCCTACGAGTTGCTTTGGCGTAATATTTTTTGGTGTCTGGCATATAAATCGGTAAGCATAAATTATATATACGTATATATCACAGTACTGCAACATATTCAAGGCGTCTCTTCTATCCATTATTATCTTTAAGGTTATCTGTAGCCTCATATGGATTGCGTAAGGAAGTGGGTTTTGATTCTATCTTATCACTTGGTAGTAGCTTTTTAAAGCTATCTTCTAAATATTTCTCCCTTGTTTCCTCTTCCCTAGTCTCGTATTGTGGTGGGTTTCCTAAACATTGCCAAAAATCTGTTAGATGTTCAAAAGTGGGTCCCAATTTGGTAGTACAATTTTGTGCAATGGATTTAGATATATAAAGTATTTCAGTAGTAGTGTTGGTCATATATTTGATCAAACCAATTTGTTCAAGACCTTTAGCCACGTAAAATAGCACTACTAAAGAGGCGATAGAAACCATAATATACCACTTGGCTATGATACCCCATAAAAACATACCCATAGGGTTAGCTATTATTAATTTTTTAAAAACTCGCCACATAATAATTACCAACAAATTGTTAAATATATAAAACCTTCGCCATTTATTAAATAGTATAGTAATTCAAAGAAAATAACAATTTTTAATTAAATTTTTTCTTAAATGAAAGAATTATTAATAATTAATGAGAAGGTTAAATATTGTAAATATTATTAATTAAATATGATGCAAGGTAAAATATAATGGGTAAAAGTAGCATATTAATGCCAATCATAACAAAAATTAGTTTTATATTCTCAGGATTTTGTAGTACAAGACCAGTAAGTATTATACTTGGTATTAATAGTGGCATGATTAATATTGCTAGTAGATTAGTATTGGATCTAAAATAGCTTTGAATAGATGTAATTAAAATTAATAATGCACTAGATAAAACTAGTAATAAAGTAAGAGATATAAAAAGATATATCAAGAATAATATGTCTAGATCAAAAATTAGGTAAATTATTGGCATATTTAAAATAGAGCTGGTAAGAGAACTGATAAGGATAGTAAAAAATTTCGATATAATTAATTCAGTACTAGTACAACTAGATAATAATAATTCTAAGCTTCCATCTTCTATATCTTGTTTGAATATCATTTGAGAAAACCCAATCAAAGCTATTGGAAAAAAAATTACTGAAAAAATAACCCCAAATTTTTTAATATCTGTTTGGTCATTGATGAGTGAGGTGCTGAAAAGACAAAATAAAAAAAATACAAAGAGATATTTACTAAGATTATTAATACGATTTTGAATTAAATATTCCCATTTTACGAGTAGTATTAATTTATTCATATTAATACTACTCAGCTCCGTGAGTCATTACAGAATATATCAAGCACATAATAGATGCAACGCAGAGTCCAACTCCTATTTCAATAATGAAAATTCCAACATGTTGAGCTAGTAACTCGTTATCCATCAGAGAATAATAATTTAAATAATTATTATCAAAAAATATCGATATTAGACCAATAGCACCGTAAATTAATACTCCAATAGTAGCAATGATTATTAATAGATCAGTAGAAAAATATTTTCTTAATTTAAATTTACCATGAATTAAATCAAAACCAATTATAGTGGAAGCAAATATGACTCCTGCTTGAAATCCTCCGCCAGGAGAAGTATCGCCATTAATCTGAATATATAAACCATATAACAATATATAAGGTAAAACGAAAAGGGTTAAATTCTTTATAATGACAAAATCTTTAAGCATGCTTATCACTTTTTTGTGAGAATAATAGTAGTACTGAGATACCAGCAATTAAAATTACGGCGGTTTCCCCTAGCGTATCGTACCCTCTATAGCTAGCAAGTAACGCTGCCACAAACGATGGAATACCAATTTCCTTTTTAGTGTTTTCAATATAATATTTAGTTAGATGATCTTGCATCATAGAATCGGTAGAACCATATTCTACTAAATCAAGCCCAGCAAAGGTAAAAACTACTATAAATATTAAACAGATAATTAATGAACTCACCATTCTTGTTTGCCCTAGGTCACATTGCTGTGATTTAGGTAATTTAGTTAAGAAGCTCAAAAAAACGCAACTGGACAAACAGCTACCTAAAGCTACTTCAGTCATTGCCACGTCCGGAGCATCCATAAGAAGATATGATAGGCTTATGAGCAAGCTGAAGATAGATAAGATTACCATTGTTTCTAATAAGGAGCTACAAAAGATAAGTTTAATCGATACGACCGAGAGTATCACAATAGTTGCAACAAGTAACCAGCCAGCTAGTGGGTAATTTATCATTTCTGGCATTGTCAGCAAATTATTTATCATATCATTTTTTATGCTTTATTTCATTATTATTGATTTTCATTAATATTGCTACTTTACCAATTGCATGAGTTGATACTGGATTTAATATTAAAATCAATATAGAGGCAAAAACTAATTTAAAAGAACTAGTGAAATTATTTTGCAGAAAGGACAATCCCACTAAAGATAAGGGTATACCACAACATTCAATTAAGCTAGCAGCATGAATTTTTGTATAAAAATCAGGAAATCTAAAAAGCCCTATAATACCAAAAAATATCGTTATAGTTCCTAGTGTAATTAATCCATAGCCTATAATTAATAACATAAATTATTTACTCCCCTTGGGCGAGCGAAAATCCCCTTTTTCCATCGAATTCAAATAGATTTTCAATTTTAATAAAATCTATGCTCAGGTTACTTAATGACTCAAGTAAATTAGCGATAGTTAAATGTTGTATTTTAGCACCATCTTTTTTTGCCATAAAGCGACAACACCAATGATCAGCAAGCAACTCAAATCTTTGATCAGATGGCCATAATTTAAGACCCATTGAAGATATAGTTTTTAATTCTAAATCACCTAGATTAATGGTCTGAATTTTTGTTGCTATATCATCTGCGGCAAGAACATCCATTTGTATGAATACATCAACACCTACTAACTCCTTAATTTCTTTGGTATTAATAGAATATGTTTTTTGACTGATTTCCTCAATTGGTAATGATGAATATTCTGCTATTTTCAGTTTAGAAGGTTTTGAACCAAGCCTTTTTATCACTTCGCTGGCAAATTCTTTAGTGCCAACCTTTATGCTAGAAGCTTTTTCTTCGTAAATATCGGCAGTATGTATACCATCCTCAATTGTTTTCTTCCAAGCATTTTCTATCAATGAGGCAATATCGCCTTGCCCAATATGTATTAGCATCATAATAGCAGCGTTTAGCAAGCCAGAAGGGTTAGCAAGATTTTGATCGGCTATATCTGGGGCAGAGCCATGAATTGCTTCAAATAAAGCATAATTTTGACCTATGTTAGCAGAGCCACTAAGACCTACAGACCCCAATATTTCTCCAGCTACGTCGGATATAATATCTCCGTAAAGATTTGAGGTGACAATGACATCGAATAATTCTGGTTTGGTAGCTAATTTTGCTGTTCCTATATCTATAATTAAGTAATCATTTTCAATTTGCCTATATTCACTAGCAATTTCATTAAAAACTTGATGAAAAATCCCATCAGAAAACTTCATTATGTTATCTTTACTAAAACAAGTGACTTTTTTCCGATTATTTTTTACGGCATATTCAAAAGCGTATCTAATAATTTTTTCTGATCCAATCCTGCTAACTAGCTTCAGGGATTCGTATACGTTATGTGTTTGCCGATACTCAATCCCTGCATATAAACCTTCAACATTCTCACGTATAACAACTACGTTAAGATTTGGGTGAAGTGTTTTGACAAAGGGAGAATAGGATACGGAAGGACGTACATTTGCATAAAGGGATAAAGCCTTTCTCATGGTTACATTTAAGCTTTTATATCCTCCTCCTAAAGGAGTTGTAATAGGAGCCTTTAGGAGAATTCTAGTTCTTGCTAATGCTTCCCAAGTATCTTGTGATATTCCAGAAGTATAGTTCTTTCTATATAATTTTTCTCCTACTTCTACCAATTCTATACGTATTCTAGCTTCAGCTTCTTTTAAAATATATAAGACTACCTGCATTATTTCTGGTCCTATTCCATCACCAAATGCAACTGTAATTGGAGTAATTTCCGTCATAAGATATTTTCTATTTAAATTAATTTAATTGAATCTTGACACTTTTTAGTCTGTCGTTTAACTCCGCTATTATTTCTAGTGTAATATTCAAAGCATTTTGAGCGAATAAAACTTGAGTATTTGGTATGACTAAATCAATGTTATATTTTGTGGATACATCACTTATAACATTGATGGTTGTTTCTTGTACTTTTCCTATTGCCTGAGCATGTGCGTGTTCAAGAGCAACTTTTCTTCTTTGCATTTCCGTTTGAATAAGACTGACTTTTTTATTGAAATTATTTACTTCTTGTTCAAACTCCTCTTCACTTAGAGATGGACGTTTTGCTATTAACGCCTCCTCTATTTTTTTAAGCTCTATCTCATTTTTCGACATATCTTGCTGAATTTTTTTGCTCATCTGATCGATGGTGTTTCTTATGGACTGGATAGCTAAAGAATATTCTAGAACAGTTTGTATATCTACTATAGCAATTCTTGCCATAAATCTATTTTCAACTTGTTTATCTGCAGCATAAATAACTGGTATTCGGCAATTGATTATTAAGCACATTATTATTGTTAAGTAGCTAAAATATTTCACGTTTCGAACACCTAGTTTATTTATATTAAATTTTGTAATGATATTATTTACTATAACATATATTAATTTCAACATCTTCATTTTTCAGCATTTGATCTAATAATGAGAATTTTGAAACAAATTTTACCATTTTAGCAGAAGTAACATTTTTAAGATCTACTACTAATTCCTCAGAGATTTGCAATCCTATAATTTCTAATAAATCTATATCAGCTTTGATGGATAAATTTCTTTCAGCTTTGGCTTTTCTTACCAAATTTAGTATTTGTATAAGTTTATCAGCACCAGTTAGATCGGAAGAGAAAAATATATTACCAATTCTAGGCCAGCTACCCCTAGTATGTATAGATTTGGTATCATACAAAATTTGCCAAATTTCCTCAGTTATATGGGGGAGGAACGGAGCCAATAATTTTAGTAAAGTTTGGACAGAATAATATAGTGTTATTATAGCACTATATTGCCCTTTACTATCTAATCCATCTGGATTATACGCACGAGTCTTGGTAATTTCGAGGTAATTATCACAAAATATTGACCAAAAAAACTTTTCTATCGAATCAATAGCATTGGCATACTCATAATTTTGCATATCCATTTCAACTTCACTTACTAATTCTACTAATTGAGTTATTAACCATTGATCAAATTCATGACAAATCATACTTTTTATATCAGCAAGCTCAGAATTTTTATCCAATGAATCTAATTTATTAAAATGAATAGCAGAAAATTTAGCAGCATTCCATAATTTATTAACAAGTCTTTTGCCATTTTTCATTACCTCCTCGGAATATGCACTATCTGCTCCCAACTTAGATTTAGACGTCCAGTAACGTGTTACATCGGAACCAAATGTTGCAAGTAATTTCTCTGGGACAACAATATTTCCTTTAGATTTCGACATTTTGCTACGATCTTCTGCTAAACACCATCCACTAATCATAATATTTTTCCAAGGTAAGGTGTTCTCATGCAATTGAGCTTTGAGGATAGTATAAAAAGCCCATGTTCTAATGATTTCGTGAGCTTGTGGGCGCAAATCAGCTGGAAATAATTTTTGATGACGTTCTACATCTATAGTAAATTCCTCAGATATACCATGACTACTTAGCTGAGGAGAAATAGAGCTAGTAGCCCAAGTATCCATAACATCATAATCTGGCTCTACCTCTTCCCTAGAATAGCCTATAGGTAGATCTTGCATCGGATCTACTGGCAATTGCGTTATATCAGCAAATATAGGTTTGCCTTCTTCACCGATTCTCTTAGAGTACCAAACTGGAAATGGCACACCAAAGTAACGTTGGCGACTTATGCACCAATCCCATGCGATGCTATTGATCCAATTTTCAAGTTTGATTTTCATATTTTTGGGATGCCAATTGACTTCATTAGTGCGTTGCAACAGCTTCTCTTTGTGATTTATCGTACGAACAAACCACTGGGGAGTTGTAAGTATTTCTAGTGGTGCACCTGAACGTTCAGCACATTTTACTGTTTGAGTTACGGAGGTTTGTTTTATCAACAAGTTTTGTGCTTGGATTATTTCTATAATTTTATTTCTAGCATCTTTTATTTTTAAACCATTTATTTGATCGTAAAACTCGGAATTTGATAATTCGCTTGGGAGATTTATTATACCTTTTTTATCTATAATACCCTTAGTAGGTAGGTTGTGCGTTTTCCACCAAATTATATCTGTTCTATCACCAAAAGTACAACACATAACTAATCCAGTTCCTTTATCTATTTGTACTAAATCATCTGGTAAAATAGGTACTTTATCTCCAAAAAGGGCGGTGATGGCAAATTTGCCCTGTAAATGCTTATACCTATCATCATTTGGATTATAGAATACGGCAACACAAGCTGGTAGTAATTCAGGTCTAGTAGTAGCAATGATGATTTCTTCACCTTGGCAGGTACGAAAAACTATATCATTCATCATCGAACTTTTTTCTTGATCTTCAATATCCGCTTGAGCCAAGGCGGTTTGATCGACTATGTCCCATAATATTGGTTGATTATTACGGTAAATTTCCTCTTTTTTTACCAAATCTAAAAAGGACATTTGTGATATTTTTCGTGATAGTGGATTGATGGTTTGATATTCTAAGCTCCAATCAACTGATAATGCTATCTGATTAAATAATGCACGGCATTTTTCTTCTTCAGAAATAACGACTTCTTGGCATATTTCAATAAATTGCTCTCTTGGCATAGTATTTGCTTTAATCTGCCTTTGCTTTTCAACTAGACGTTCTGTTGGCAAACCATTATCATCAAATCCAATAGGATAAAAAATATTTTTTCCAATCATTCTTTGAAAGCGAACAACAAAATCTGCTTGAGCATAGCTATAGACGTGACCAATATGTAATTGCCCTGACACTGATGGTGGGGGGGTATCTACCACAAAACTATTTTCTCTTGTTTCATCTTTATCCCATAGATAAATTTTTTGTTCTTGCCAAAATTCTTGCAATTTTTTTTCACTTTCATAAAAGTTATAATTATTTGGAAATTCTTTCATAATCAAGCTATATATAATTAATTCAAGTTCAACATATATATCATAGTGCGAAGAATGCCAAATAAAATTTTTCTTATCTTTAAGTTAATGAGACTACAAAGTCCTACAGGATATCTTTTAGTATTCTTTCCAGCATGTTTTGGGTTAGGTCTTACCAATATTTCAATATATGAATATAATTTTATCAAATTATTATTATTATTATTTATTGGGAGTGTAATAACTAGGAGTGCTGGTTGTGTTATTAATGATATTTTTGACAAAAATTTTGATAAATCTGTTTTACGCACGAAAAATAGACCCTTAGCAAATGGATCATTAACTGTAGCAGAAGCATTAATTCTGTTACTAATCTTGTCAATTAGTTCTCTAACAATTTTACTTTGTCTTAATAAAATCACAATTTACTTAGGTTTCCTTAGTGCTATCATGATAGGTTTATATCCACTAATGAAAAGAATTACCAACTTACCTCAAATATTTCTAGGATTCACATTTAATTTTGGAGTTTTGATCGCTAGTAGTGCTGTGCTTGATAGGGTGTCAATAGAGTCTGTTGCAATGTATATAGCATGTTGTTTTTGGACTATAGGCTATGACATTATATATGGTTTTATGGATTTGAAAGATGATAAAAAGATTAATATTAAATCAATGGCACTTTTTTTAGAATCGAAGAATTATAAGCTACATTTATATATATACTATACTCTCTTTATAATCTTATTTATATTTGCCAATGTTATGGTATCGTCGCATTTTTTGAATTACATAGCTATTCTTCTTGCCTATATTATGCTACTTTGGCAGGTAGTAACTTTAAATATTGCCGATCCACAAAATTGTTTAATTAGGTTTAAAAATAATAACTATGTGGGTATAGTGTTAATCTTAAGTTTATTAAACAATTTCGCAATCATCCCTTGACAGGCTATAACAGTAAGTTATAAAGAAGCACTATAAGGTAAAGACTTAATGTAATTTTCCATAAATTCCCAATCTGGTAATCCTTGTGCGGTTGTAGGGAGTTTGATTGATAAATTTTTTAACCTATCTTGAGATGCTTTTCTTCCGTAATGAAAACGATATTGTTCTTTGTTTAAAATTGTAGTTAAAAACATTGCTATATATTTATTTAAAGTGTGTCTTAATGTCAATTTCTCCACATGATCACTCGCTGAAAAATCTTCTAATTGATAACTTGCATAACCAATCACAGCAGAATCAATGGTAATAACATTTCCGCTTTCTGTTCTGAGATTATAAAATCCATCACAACCATTATTTTTAGCTTTTGTAGTAATATATGGGTATTTTCCTTTACCATTCTTTTCTAATATATTTAGTTTTGTTGTTTTTGTGCCAGAAATATCAAATAAAATTTCAAGTATAAATTCTTTCCACATTTCTTTGTTTAACTCAATTTTATCATCGCATAAAGCATGTTTAGAAACATTTTCAATTTTTTGTTTATATACAAAACTAGGAATTGAGTCCTTAGAAGGTATTAAAAGAGATGAGATACGCTTTTCTTTTGGCTTTCTTGAGTACGAAAATTTAAATCTATTGTTCGTTATACAGTGTACATAAAATAGTTTTTCTTCAACTTTTAACGGAATTTTTTCTACCAAAGCGATCACATTACTATTTGGAACAAATTCAAATGAAGACAAATACGAATAGCTATGCGACCCTTCCCCATCTGTGGAAATATAAATAGTATAAGGCGGAAATATCTTATTGTTTTTAATATTTCTTTTATCGATATACCCATCTACACTATTTTCATAAGATTGAGACGGTCTAATGTAGGGGACATAATGCTCATTTATTTGAGAAGCTTCAACAATAATAGAACTTTTTGTAACTCCATTATGTATATGAAAATATTCATTTATTTCAACTAAGTGCATCATATTTTACCTTAAAAGCTACATAGTTTTTAATCGTTTTAATAAATTCATCTTCGTTTAAATTAGAATAATCTGTTTCCATATACGCTTCTGCACACCACTCCGTTTCTGCGCTTACTATGTGAGTTATACTTAAGCCTGCAATACTCTCTTTATTAATAAAAGCTTTTAGCCATTTGCTTTTTATATTATTCCATTTCAATTCTTTATCAATCCTTCCTTTATTTTTTTGCTTCATAAAGCCATCATCTTTGAAATAGCCAAAGAATGTTTTTTTATTGCTTGAATGTGTATTGTGAGCCTTAAAAACAATAATACAAGTATTTACGCCAACTGGATGAAATAAATCATTCGGCATCGAGAAAACTGCTTCTAGTGTATGTTTTTCTAAAAGTCTTTTTTTTACTTCTATAACTTTTCTATCATCAGAAACAACCGTAGACATCTGACAAATCGCAACACAAATCCCATCTTTTACTAAACATTCTAAAGTATTTTCTATGAATTCTAATTGTTCATCTGCGTTCCCATCTTGATATGGTGGATTTAAAAACCCTTTTGTCGGCTTATGATTTCTAATTATTTCTTTACTTTTTTCATCAAAGCAATTTCCGTAGAGAATATGGCTTTTTCCATCACCTCGCATCATCATATTTGAACAAGCATGCGAGAACATATCTGCTCTTTTTTCAATACCAATTAATTGACTAGATTTAATTTCATTATGTTTTTTTGTATTATTACCTGCTTTTTTAAGCATATAATTCATAGCGGATACTAAAAAACCAGCTGTTCCACAACAAGGATCGAATACAATATCATCAGTACTTAATTCTGCAATATCACAAAAAAAATCTGTAATATGCGAAGGTGTAAGCACTAAACCTGTCTTTTTATCGCTTCCTGCATATCTTATAAATTGAGTATAAAACTTACCTAAAACATCAAATTCACTTCCATTTATATGCGGCAAAATATCTTGATTAATACGTGATATAAAATCTCGCAAAAGAGTGTTAATTTCATCTTTCTTTGTTTTTTTATTATAAATTTTATCAGAATTAAAATCATTATTATTTTTGAATTTTGAGTATTCTGATATGATAACTTCTCTTTTTTCTGTATCTAAATTGTTTTGCGTTAAAACACTTTCACAAGCTAATAAAAGTGCATTTATCAATTCTTTATTTGATGTATAATATTTATAGCTGTTTAAAAATGGCTCGTTTTGTAAAGCTATTAAAATAGCACTTATGAATGTACATCTTTCAACTTCTGGTATTGAATAATTATGTAAAAAAGAGTTGTAATCTATCGCTTTTGCTATTAGCTCCTCTTCTGCAAAAGGTTTTGATAGTTCTTTAATTATCTTTTCAATTTCTGAGGATTTTAGGAATATCTTATCTTGAATATCTTTGTATGTATAATGCTGTTTTAGCCATAAAAAATTTGATATTTTTTTATCTTTATCATTAGTTCCACTAACAGCGATTGCAGTAACGTTAAATTCTTTATTTAAATAAGAAGCATATAAAAGAACCCCATCAACAGCATAATCTTTATAAGATATTCTGCCTTTACTTTCGTGTTGAGAAATACTCGCTTTACATTCTATAACCATTAAGTTATCAAGATTATTTTTAAAAGATATAATAAACTCAGGTCTACCGATACCGTTACCTGCTTTGGAAGCATTTTGTAGAAGTTTATTTATTCGTGGGTTTTCTGATGATTGCTCTTCTATGACAATATTATCGTTACTGTAATACCCTCTTTCTCTTAAAAGATTTCTTACAATATTTTCAGTAATACGTTCATTCATAGTATAGCCTGTGTCATCAATAAGTTAAAAATATTACCATTATTTCTATTGTTGTATCTGAAACAGAACTCGTCAACATATTTTTGCAAATGTTTAGCTGATAGATGATGATAAATACATAAAATACCTCTTTTTAGAGTTCCCCAAATTTTACTATTATTACAATGGCGACATAGTACTTCATTGTTATAACGAATTGTGCTAAAATATTCAATGCAAGCTAGTTCTGTTGAGAATTCAAAAAAGTTCATATTTACCTCGTTTATGCGGTTAGTATACATTATTAATTTATGAACAATTTTATATAATGGTGATGATAATCCTACCATAGACCTAATGCTTTCCACCATGCTCCGCCGATAAAAATCCATATGAAGCCATATACTAAACTCATGACAAAACCAAGTTGCCACCATTTCTTAGCTTTCATGTAACCAGCTCCAAAATATATAGGAGCACTACTAAGACCGTAATGCGTAAGACCTGAAGATAGAATTGATAAGAAGCTTAATACCAATGCAGACAATACTCCAGGCATGCCAGCATTGATAAATAAGGCAAGAAAGGTAGGGAAAAGTACAGCAATATGCGTTGTGGTGCTGGCACAAAAATAATGTATATAAAAATATATTACAGCAAGCACAATAATGCCAATAGTTGGAGACAAGAAACATAATAAATTATCTCTCAGCTTATCACTAACCCATGATATTAAACCAAATTCAGATAAAAAACCTGAAATCATTACTAACGTACCAAACCAAATAAAAGTATGCCATGCAGCTTTGTCAGCAAGAGCATCTTCAAAATTAATTACTTTGAATAATAATAAAATACATAGACCGAGTAGTGCAACTGTAGTGGCGGATAATTGCCATTTACTGCCAACCATCCATAAAAAGATAAGAATCGAAAATGTTATAAGCATAATGATTTCTTTGAGAGAGATATTGCCCATTTCTTGCAATTTTTCCTTAGCTATTTTTACAACAGTAGGGTCGGATTTAATTAAAGGTGGATATAAATAGTACAAAGTTACAGGCATTACCATGAGAGAAATTATCCCAGGCACAATTGCTGCTATTGCCCAATCGCTCCATGAAATTATAATACCAGCATCTGCTGCAAACTTAACCGCTAGAGGATTGGCGGCCATGGCAGTAATAAACATAGCGCTAGTAATCACATTTGCTTGGAATGTCACTTGCATCAGAAATCCACCATTCTGTGATACTGCTTTGGGATTGGATGTATTAGCATAAGTTTTACAAAGTGATTGAGCGATAGGGAAAATTATCCCTCCACCCCTAGCACATACACTCGGAATAAAAGGTGCAAGGATGAAATCAACCATTACTAGAGCATATGAAAGCCCAAGAGTACTTTGCCCAACAAGTAGGATTATATGGTAAGCTATTCTTTCCCCAAAACCAGTTTTTATAAAGCCTTGAGCAATAAAAAAAGCAAATAACACCAACCAAATTATACTATCACTAAATCCAGATAGACTTTGTTGTAAGGATAAAGTTTTCGTTAAAACTAAGCATGCTATACTACATAAAGCTATAGCCCCCATTGGTAAAGGATTAATAATCAAGGCGATAATGGTGAAAATAAATATAATTGCAAGATGCCACGTTTGAATGCTGAGACCAACAGGTGCTGGTATATTCCATATAGCATAAGCTAAAATTGCGACAATTAGAAGAGTTAGTGCTTTGTTCCAAGTGGATGTCATAGGCATTATCTATTTTTATAGCTAATTTATTAAATAATAATCTTGGTTGTACTAGACAATGAGATAAAGATTATCTAGCACTTTTTCAATTGGCAAAATAATAACAAATTAAGTTTTTTTATTCAAGTATATAAATTATGAATTCAACAAATAATTATATTCTTAACATTTTATATTACTCTAATTAGATTAACTATATACTTTACTTAAATGACGTTTAAGATATTCTCCTGTATGACTTCCTTCATGAGCAGCAACATCAGCTGGAGTGCCAGTAACTACGATGTTACCACCTTTATCTCCGCCTTCTGGTCCAACGTCAATAATATAATCTGCTGTCTTGATAACGTCTAAATTATGTTCAATAACTATTACAGTGTTACCCATATCAACTAATTTATGCAATACTTTAAGCAATTTATTAATGTCATCTATATGTAAACCAGTCGTTGGTTCATCAAGTATATAAAGCGTTTTTCCAGTGGAACGTTTGGATAATTCCTTTGCTAATTTAACTCTTTGTGCTTCTCCGCCAGATAAAGTAGTAGCAGATTGCCCAATTTTTATATAGCCAAGCCCCACTTCGTGTAAGGTAACAATTTTTTCGTAAATTAATGGTACTTTGGCAAAAAACACCATAGCATCTTCGACAGTCATCATGAGAACATCAGATATTGATTTATCTTTATATTTAATTTCAAGAGTTTCTCTATTATATCTTTCACCATTGCAAACGTCACATTTTACATAAATATCAGGTAAAAAGTGCATTTCTATTTTAATCAAACCATCACCCTGACATAATTCACAACGCCCGCCTTTAACGTTGAATGAGAATCTACCAACTTTATAACCACGTGCTTTTGCAGTTGGTAGTTCAGCAAACCAGTCTCTAATATGTGTAAATGAACCAGTATAAGTTGCTGGATTAGATCTCGGAGTGCGTCCTATAGGTGATTGGTTAATTTCAATAATTTTATCAATATACTCAAGACCAGTAATAGATTTATATTCTCCAGGAATGATCTTTGAACACGGCTCTAAATACTTTAAAGCTGCTTTATATAACGTTTCAATTATTAAACTCGATTTACCACTACCTGAAACTCCCGTTATCACCGTGAAGCTACCTAAGGGAATCGTAATATTAACATTTTGTAAATTATTGGAAACTGCTCCAGTTAAAATAATTGATTTCGTAGGATTGGCAATTCTAGTATTATTGGGTACTTCAATAAATTGTTTTCCACTTAAATAGCTTCCTGTTATACTGCTTGCACATTGTTTTATATCTTCTATCGTACCTTGTGCTACTATATGCCCACCATGAATACCAGCACCAGGACCTACGTCTATAACGTGATCTGATTCAGACATAGTCTCTTCATCATGCTCAACTACCAGTACGGTATTACCTAAATCTCTAAGATTTTTTAAAGTTTCAATCAGTCTTGCATTGTCACGCTGATGCAAACCAATAGAAGGTTCGTCAAGTACATATAAAACACCACTAAGCCCAGAACCTATCTGCGATGCCAAACGAATTCGCTGACTTTCTCCTCCAGATAAAGTCCCTGATTCTCTTGATAAATTTAGATAATCAAGACCAACATTCATAAGAAATTGTAATCTTTCGCTAATTTCTTTCAAGATACGTTCTGCAATAATGATTTGTCTTTTATTAAGTTGTTTATCCAATTGGCTAAACCATTTTTGCAACTGTACAATACTCATAGCAGACACTTGCCCAATATTCATATCAGCAATTTTAATACAAAGGGATTCTTCTTTTAATCTATAGCCACTACAAGCCATACATTTTTGTTCAGTTTTATACTTTAATAATTCTTCTTTTACTAAAGGGGAATCTGCCTTGCGATCTTTTTCTTTTAGGCTAGGTATTATACCAGCAAAAGGTTGTTGTATAATTTGAGATTTTGAGCTATCATCATATTGGAACTTGATTATATCGTCACCAGAACCGTAAAATAATACCTGCTGTACCGCATTTGATAAATTAGCAAAGGGGATGTCTAACAAAAAGTTATAGTGGTTTGCTAAAGCCTTTAATGTTTCTGAAAAAAACTTTGAAGATATCTTCCCCCATGGAACAATAGCACCATCTTTTATACTAATTTGTGTATTTGGAACGATTAGTGCTATATCAAAAAACATTTCTTTGCCAATACCTTCACATTTAGGACAAGCACCAAACGGACTATTAAAAGAAAAAATTCTAGGCTCTATTTCAGTAATTTGAAAGCCTGAAACAGGACAAGAGTATTTTTCAGAAAAAATTATTCTTTGCCTTATAGAAAGCTCTGTGCCCTCTTCATTGGGTATATTAACAATTTCAATATATACTATACCATCAGCAAGCTTTAGAGCTATTTCTAAACTATCTGCTACCCTATTGCCTAAATCACCGTCCAAAGAAATTCTATCAACAATTACTTCAATATTATGTTTTTTATTTTTATCAAATTTTGGTAAATCATCAATTTCGTACATTTCTTGGTCAACGATTAATCGACTAAATCCTTGCTTTTTAAGCTCTAGAATTTTACATTTGAATTCCCCTTTTTGCCCTCTTATAATTGGAGCTAATATATGCAATTTCACGCCTTTAGGGAAAGCAAGAATCGCATCTACCATTTCTGATATAGTTTGATTCTGTATTGGTAAACCCGTAGCTGGAGAATAGGGTATTCCTACTCTTGCATATAATAATCTCAAATAATCATAAATTTCAGTTATTGTTCCAACTGTAGAGCGTGGGTTTTTAGATGTAGTTTTTTGATCGATAGCTATAGCTGGCGATAAACCTGACACTGATTCAACATTAGGCTTATCCTGAAGGTGCAGGAATTGCCTAGCATACGATGATAAGCTTTCAACATATCTACGCTGTCCTTCTGCGTAAATGGTGTCAAAAGCTAGTGAAGATTTTCCAGAGCCACTAAGCCCAGTGATGACCACGAATTTATTCCTTGGAATATCAACATTTACATTCTTCAAATTATGCTCCTTAGCACCACGAACTTTTATATATTCCTGCATGGTAATTTTCTACGCAATTTAAGTTAAGAAGCTTTTAAAAAAACATCTAGTATTATAAGTCTTTTTAAATTATTATTGCAATAGTAATATTTAAAATGAACGATAATCTATGGCTAATAGTTTAAATAAAGTAATATTAATAGGAAATTTAGGGCGTGATCCAGAAATTCGTAGCACTTCTGAAGGCAAGGAAATAGCAAGTTTTACCATTGCTACTTCAGAAACTTGGAAAGATCGTGCAACTGGTGATAAAAAAGAAAAAACAGAATGGCATCGAATAGCTATATTTAATGAAATGTTAGTGTCTGTTGTAAAAAATTACGTTAAAAAAGGTAGTAAAGTTTATTTAGAAGGTAGTTTACAGACTAGAAAATGGGTAGATAATTCAGGACAAGAGAAATATACCACAGAAATAGTGCTACAAAACTTTAATTCGCAACTTATCCTGCTGGATGCTAGAGTTGCTGGAGCTAGTACGCAAGAGCCTGTTGCATCAAAAAGCACAGTAAGTAATTTTGATCATAGTGACCTTGATGATGAAATACCTTTCTAAAGTAACTGTAATTCTTCTTTACATGCTAATTTCTTCTTGTACTTCAACTTTAAGCTCAAGAATTGAAGAAGCGGATAAAGTAGCGATAATTAATAAGTTTGAAAAAAAATTGGTACAGGCGGGGGATTTTGTTATTACTACCTACCAGCGTATTTCAGATAAAAATGGTCATTATGTATTTTATGTTGAGGGTGATGGAAGTATTACTTCAGGAAATTATACAATTGCGGATAATCCAACCCCCTCTAAGGTTATGTTATTTAATCTTGCAACCTTAGATACTAGACCTAATGTAGTTTATATAGCTCGTCCATGTCAGTATACTCCAGTAACGCTCAATCCTAAATGTATCAGCATATATTGGACAGATAAAAGATTGGCGGAAGAGGTAGTGCAGTCAATTAATATAGTGATCGATACTATAAATAATGGAACACCAGCAAGCCTAATTGGTTTTTCTGGTGGTGGTGGAATCGTTGTATTGGTGGCCACGAGAAATAAAAATATTAAGGATATAATCACCATAGCTGGTAACCTTGATATTGATTATTTTAGTAAATACCATAAGGTATATGCCTTGAAGGAATCATTAAATCCGATAGACTACGTAGCACAAATACGCAATATTCCGCAATTGCATGTCGTGGGTAGTCAAGATCAAATAGTTCCCAGTACCATAATGAACTTGTATGTAAAGGCAATTGATTCAAATTGTGTGCAACAGAAAATTTTCCCTAATGTGACACACACAAAAGGCTGGGATAAAGTGTGGCGTGATATATTAAAAATTAATCTTAATTGTACACAACGCTAGATTCCGAGTAGATTAATAAATTATTTATATAATTGTGCTAATAATTGTAGAAAATACTTGCTTATATTTAAAATTTACTCTACAACTATTAGTTGTAACAATTATTTTAATATTAAATTAATATAGCAATGACCAAAACAATTATATCAGGAAAAGAAGCAGATCTATTTGTCAGCATGCGTCTAAAAAAACGTCGTATAATGCTCGGCATTAGCCAACAAAAATTAGGTAAGTCTCTTGACCTCAGCGTAAAACAAATACAAAGATATGAAGATGCTAGTAGCCGTGTATCTACTAGCATATTGTATTTTTTTGCAAAATTACTAAATGCACCTATACAGTATTTTATTGGTACAACTGAGACTATTAAACCTCCCTCAAACGATTATTTTTTTGATAAACAAGATAATAACTTGTTAAGTAGTATTATTGCTGAAGATAAAGAAGAATATTTGGCACCATTGAACATTACGAACAAAGAAATGTCAAATTTTGTTAAATTATTTACTGAAGTTCAAAGTCCATATATTAGGCAAAAAATACTCGATCTAGTTCAATCAGTGGTAACATTTCAAGATGAAAACCAAATAATTTAGTAATTAGTAAATATTTACATCAAATAGTTAAAATAAATTGTAGAAAAAATGATAGAATAGGGTGTATTCAAAATCATATTAGGAAAGATTTTTAATACACCCTATATTTGTTCTAGCTAGTTTTCAAATCTCTTGAGGCTTGGAAGATAACTTTTTTAGTACCATTCTATTGGTAATATTATATCTTTTAGTGACCAAAGCCTTAAACTTTTGTCTGAGAATTCTCCATTTGCTTCTTTACCTCCTTCATTGATCAATAAAATAGGTTGTGGAAAACTAAATGGTGCTAGTTGTAAATTTAATGTTCGCCAAAGACCAATCAGATCGGCGTTGTGAGTTCTATCAACAAATGTGGTGGTTAGTAGGTAACTAGCACCAGATTTTTTTAAATTTGCTATTGTTTTAAATATATCTTCAAAATTTAGATGCACTAACAAATCTCTTGAAAAAATTAAATCAACTTTCGGTAAGGTATCTCTAGATAAATTTAGGGTTTTAAACTCTGTATAGTAATTAGTAAATTTTGCTTTATTGATCTCGATCATAGCATCTACAATATCAACACCTATACCTATATATCGTTCTACTCCAAGCTTAGTGTTCTGCATCCAATAAAAATCACCACAAGGGGCATCAAGAAAAGTTTTAATTTGGAATTCTTGAATAATTTTTGGTATCTCTCTTCTGATTATATTAGTTTGTGCCAAGTCGCTACCTGCATCCGAGCGCGAAGATCGTCCCATTAAAGAGGTTTTTATTATATATTTCAGAGAATATCGCTTTTAAAGATGTTTTGTTAGGAAATGCAATATTATTTTTTTGGTGATGTTGCATCAAGGTAATTTTACTCAAGATTTTTTTGATCGTTGATTTAATAGAAGTTGGTATAATTTTGCGTACAAAGTTAAATAAGAAGTTTTTCATTTTCCACTCTAGGGATGATGTTTTTTATACGCCTAGCGACCTTCACTAGTCCAAACTCCTTAGACAAATTATCAGCAAACTCTCCTGCATCCTCAAGCCCTCGATTCCACATAGCATCAGCAATTGATTGAAAAGCTATTGCTGGAGTATGATGATGAAGAGAAGTAATTTCACCAAGACTTAGATCGTAAATAAATTTTACGAATAAATTGTTATGTTCCTTTAGTGCCTCATTTGCAGATTGTACACTACATTGTTGAGGATGCTGGCGAGAATGTATTAAAATTTCTGCCACATGGATAAAGCGATAATTTTGTGCCATTCTAAACCATAAATCATAATCTTGTGTATAGTATAAATTTTCATTAAAAGTGCCACATTCATCAAAATCTGATTTATTATAAGCATTTAATTTGTAATTAAATAAAAATTTAGTGGTATCTCTAGCAATGGAAAAATGAGTAGCCAAATCAGGGCAATTACCGCATCCAATCTTCTATCGTTGACAATCACGAGAATAAATGCAATGACCTGTCATTGCCCAAGGATCATGCAAAGTTCAAACTGTGGGTTTGAGCTTGGTAATTTTTGACAGATCTGATATAGCAAAATATCCTGAGTGAATAATATTGAGGTGGATTAGATCTGCTTCTTTAATTTCAGGCATTTTGATTAATTGCCTAGCATTTAAATGTAGCACAGATTGCAAAGAAGTAGAACGCTCAACACGATTAACTAATCTATTAATTTTTTCAGATATTAGTCCAAAGGTCAATATTTGTGAATTTTTCGTATCTTTTTGCCATACTAAATGTCGAGACTGAATACCATGTTTTTTTTAAAGTGGTGTTATGGATAAACCATGAAATCGACTTCCTGGTGATTCATATCCATTTATTTGCAATATTTTCATTAGGGGTGCTTTAACAATTTTATTATGTTCTATTAATTTTGTTAAAAGTATAATCTCTTAAATTCCAACATTGTTTGATCGTAATACATTATTACAGCTAATAAACTATACTATAAATTACTATAATTCACAAAATAATCTTTAATATCACTTAAATGGTCAACTATTTTACGGTTCAGTTCTTCTGGCACTCTCTGATCAAAACAACGATTACCAGCTTACATGTGAAATACTGGTATTTTTCTTCTTTTAGCTGGAATAATTGAAAGACAAGAATTTGTATCACCGTATAAAAATAATGCATATGGTTGTTTTTTTGCTAAAACCTCATCGGTTTTTTCAATAATATGTGCGATGGTTTGCATTGCGGTAATACCAGCTACTTCTAAAAAATGATTTGGTTAACGTATATTAAGATCATCGAAAAAATCTGGTTTAGTTCATAATCAAAAATTTGCCCCGTATGGACTAAAATATGGTTAGTGTGATGATCAAATTCAGCAATTACCCTAAACATTTTAATCAATTCAGGACGTGTACCAACTATGGTCATTACCTTAAGCATTTTAATTCTTCTTTAATGAAATCAGTGGTTAATAAAAGTGCTTTGACTTCTTCTAAATTCAATCTTTTAGTATTATGTGAGGTATAATCATCAAAAAGATGTACTTGTGAATATCCTTCAACGAAGAATTTTTCATAATTACTAACACCCTATCACCACCAAATAACTCGTGCCCAATTATTGAAGTGCATAGAGTAATAGTATTAGAATAATTTACCTCTCCTAAAAACTTAGAACGTCCATATAAATCATTTTCTGTATAATTTCCCTTGCTACCAGAGAACACACAATCAGTACTTATTTGGACAAGGCGACTGTTGGTGGCTTGACACAATTTGCTTAATCTATGTGGTAGCAAAGAATTAATCGGCAAAGCTCGCAAAGGATCTTTTGCCTCAGCCAATTGTTTAGCTAATCCAATACAATTTACTACTACATCAGGTTTTACTAATGCAAAAAGGTTAATTAAGGAATCGTGATTTTCTACGTCTACTGGAGTGATTAGGTGTGTCGCTAATTTTTAGAAAAATATCTAGTGCTACTACTGCTTCTAGTTGTACCATAAACGCTAAGTTTAGGATCTTCAGACAAAACCTAAACATAGCATTTCCTAACATTCCTGTAGCTCCAAGGATTAATACCTTCATAAACTATTGTCCGAATTTTTTATTATAATTGACCTCCACCATCAATGTGATTTTTACTTTAAAGTTAAGTATTAATTTTTCATTATAATAAACTGGAATCAGTCTATCTTTGATCAATAAAGCCATAATGGTGAAATATCTTGAGTTACTTAAAGGCATTCAAAGAAAAAACTTCATACCCACTATTATGATTTTTAATTATAAGTAAATTCAAATGAAGCCTAGTGTAAGAGCAAATTCCTTCAATTCATTCAAGATTTCTCTCCCACTTAACTTCTAGTTAACATTATAATGCTTGTGTAGATAATGGTCAATTTAGCTAGTAAGACAATCCTTACTAGCAGAACTAACATACTAATTTCTTTTATTACCAAAGAATCTTAAAAGATATAGGAACAAATTAAGGAAGTCTAAATATAAGGTGAAAGCAGCCATAATAGACATTTTTTTGCCCAACTCTCCTCCCCCAGACATGAAATACATAGATTTAATTTTCTGAGTGTCCCAAGCAATAAGACCCATAAATATTGCAATTCCAATAATAGACGTAGCAAAATTTATAGCAGAACTTTGGAAAAATAAATTTATCAATGATGCAATCATAATACCTATCAAACCCATAATCAGGAATGATCCCACAGATGTTAAATCTTTATTAGTTGTGTAACCATAAAGACTCATAGCACCAAAAACAGAAGAACAGATAAAGAAAGTTCGTGCAATTGATTCGCCTGTGTAGATAAAACCCAAAGATGACAAAGACATACCAGTTAAAGCGGAATAAACCCAAAATAATATTTTTGCAGTTTCAACGCTCATCTTACCAAATCCCATAAAGAAATATAAAGCAATGCCTATAGGAGCTATCATTATTAAAGTACCAAAACCAGTATTGCCTACCATTTGACCACTCGCAGTCACTTGGAACATTAGCGAAGTTAATGGTGGAAATGATATAGTAGCAAGAGCTGATATACCAGTTAATACGAGAGCTAAAGCCATATAATTATAGACTTTCAGCATGTACTCCCTTAAACCTACATCATATGTTTTTTGTGTAGTGCTAGTAAAAGTTTTCGTGTAATCTATCATAAGCAACCCCATGAATTATTTGTGTTATATAACTGAATTATACGTTGTAAATTTTAATTTTTCAACAAGAGATTTTTTAATTTTTAATATTGAATAATTAGTTGAGTAAATGTATTTACATGAACGTAGGATATGCTATTTTATAAAATATACGCATTGAAATGAATTTTAATGGTAATAATTTCAATAGTGATGCGTAAGCATTATGTGCCTCTGTGGTGGAATGGTAGACACGGTAGACTCAAAATCTACTGCGCAAGCGTGCTGGTTCAACTCCAGTCAGAGGTACCAAGAAGATTAAAATATATTTAATATAATAATATTATGTGTAATTATTAAATATTTCGTGTATAAATCAAATTTTAAAAATTTATAATCATCTATATGACATTAGCAAAATTATTATCTTATATTATTATTTTAGGTTTGTCTTTATCTAGTTGTACAAAGAAAAAAACAGATGATGATTTAATCTTGCCATCTTCTACGCTATATGATGAAGGGGTGGTTTTACTAGAGCAAAAAAAATACTCAAAGGCTGCTGATGAATTTGCTAGAATTTTTTATCAAAATCCTAGTGATAGCTTGTCCCCTCAGTCTGAATTAATGCAATCATATGCACTATTTTTAGCCGGCAATTATGATGAAGCAATTGATGTACTAGACGTGTTTATCAAGCTTCATCCAATGAATGAGGATATTGCCTACGCTTATTACTTAAAATCATTATCATACTATATGCAAATTTCGAGCGTCCAACTTGATCAATCAAGGACTTTGCTAGCTAAAGAAAATTTTGAAGATGTGATAAAACTTTTCCCATATACAAAATATGCAATTGATGCTGCTTTGAAAATCGATTTAGCAAATGATCACTTGGCTGGCAAAGAAATTGATATAGGTAGATATTATTTAAAAAGGCAAAATCCGATAGCTGCCATCAATAGATTTCAGAAAGTTGTAACCCTTTATCAAACTACTTCACACTTGCCAGAAGCTCTTTATAGGTTGGTTGAAAGCTATTTGATGTTGGGACTTGTCGATGATGCAAAAAAATACGCTGCAGTGCTTGGACATAATTATCCAAATAGTAGCTGGTATAAACATGGTCATCAGTTGGTTAGTCGTTATTTAAAAACATCACATTAGATGTTACAAGCTCTTTCGATTAAGAATTTTATTCTGATAGACGAAGTATCGATAGAGTTTGAAAAAGGTTTGTGTGTTATTACTGGAGAAACTGGGGCAGGTAAATCTATTTTGCTTGATGCGATTTTATTCTCCTTAGGGGGGAAATTCTCTGATAATGCAATCAAAAATGGATGTGATTATTGTTCAGTTACAACCAGTTTTGTATTAAATGATGATTTAAAAAAACTTTTAGAACAATTCAACATTGAGTATGACGAAGAGCTATTAATAAAACGTGTACACAAATTAGGTAATCGCAAAAAATTCCTAATTAATGATCAAGTTGTTACTTCAAATAGTTTGCAACAAATAGCCGAATATTTATTTGAACTTCACGGTCAAAATAGTCATTACTCTCTTCTGTCCAGTTCATCCCATATCAATATTTTAGATGAATATGGTGTGCTTTTAGGTTTAAAAGCTGAATTATCTAATCATTTCAGTGTTTTGCAAGAAATTACTAGAGAAATTACTAAAATTACAAAAGAGCGTAATGACATTGAACGAGAAATTGATTATTTAACTTTTGTTAGTAAGGAATTAACAAATCTTAATATCGAAGAAGGAGAAGAAGAAAAACTTATTAATATAAGGCGTAATTTGCAAAGCCATGATAAGAAAGTGCAAATAACGCAGGATATATTATCACATCTTGAAACACCTGAAATTAATAACTCAATCAATAGTGCTTGGCGTTTAATAGCTCGTAATTTAGGGCAGAATGAAGAATTCGCCTCTATTTCATCAAACATAGATAATTGCTATAATAGTTTAGAAGAAGCCCGCCTAAAATTACACAACATTATTAATAATTTTGATGAAAATGAATATAATTTAGAAGAAATAGAAGATAGGCTTTTTAATATCCGAGATAAAGCACGAAAATATAATATTTCTTGTGATGCAATACCAAATTTTCTAGCAAGTTCTAGCCAACAATTAAATATTCTGAATAGCAAAATTAATAGCGTAAAAAATTTAGATGCTCGTAAGCTGACAGAACATAATAAATATTTTGAACTAGCAAGATTATTATCTCAAAAACGTATTGATACTGCCCAAAGCCTAGAACAAGAGGTGCAAAAAGAACTCGAGCAACTTAAAATGGAAAAAGCAGTTTTTAAAGTAGAGATAGTGACTAAAGATCATGATGCTTATCATCAGGATGGTATTGATAATGTCCGTTTTATTGCTTCAACTAATCCAGGTATGAAGCTAGCTCCTATAGATAAAATTGCTTCTGGTGGTGAGTTATCAAGATTTATGTTAGCACTAAAAACCTGCCTTTTCGACAAAATGCTTAGACCAACAATTATTTTTGATGAAATTGATACAGGGATTGGTGGTGCGGTGGCCGATAGAGTAGGGGAGAGGCTAAAAAAGCTCAGTAATATTGCTCAAGTAATTGTGATTACTCATCAACCTCAAGTTGCAGGGAAAGCAGATCAGCATATTATCGTACAAAAATTGCAATTGCATGATACTACTGAAGTTACCATAAAAAGTTTAAACAATCAAGAGAGGCAAGCTGAACTTGCTCGAATGATTTCTGGTAAGTCAATTACCAGTGCTAGCTTAAAAGCAGCTGAAGAATTGTTAAATTAATAATTGTATTTCGGAATATTCCCTTTTAGGGTTATATAGAATATTGAACTAATTTATATCTTTCCATTTCTTTTACAAATTCATTCACTTTTAACTTAAATTGAATATTATTACCTGGATGCGTTAGATCGCCCTTGTCTTTTTTTCCATGAATATGAACTCCATTGCCCCCTTTTCTTTGTATAACAATTGAATTCCCTATTGCAATGTTACCTTTGCGAGTAAAAACAACATCATAATTAAGATGCTTTTAAAATATCCCTCATTAAATAAATATACATTATATTTTCTGTTTGCTCATATAATAGCAGTATTTCACGAGATTTTTTACAAGAAATTGACCACTTAACTAACTCTTTTACGATAGGCTCTAAAATTGACTTCACTTTTTCTTGTTCATTTATTGGGATTAGTTGTGAATTTATATGTTTTGCTTTTTTAATGAATAAGTCTTGTAATAAAGTAAGACAATCAAGATTGAATTTATTGCAAAAATTTGCAAGTGTTGTTCTTTTGAGTTGGTTATATGCTACATTATTTTTATAAGATTTTACATTAGCATCAATATTTCTACCACAAGAAAATTCCATTTTAATATCAACTTTCTTATTATGAATGCCACTACTAATTGCCGTAATAAATCCACCCTTAATATTGAAAGCCTTAAGGATTTTTCAATTATATCCTTGTGATCGCCAATAGAATTTTTAAAAAGAGTTTCAACATTTTTCCCTATAAACACATTTTTATTGCTCATAATCTAACAAACCGTAATTGCATCATATATATTACCAATCATTTGTGGGATAACTGCATTACCTAGTTGTTGGTAACCTTTGACTCCTTCCTCTACATAATGAATTTTGTCAAAACCCATCAATACCTTGCATTCATTTATTGAAAGTCTACGTATACCGTCATTTGTATAATATAAACCAGTTCTTGCACCAACTCCACCACCAAAAGCAAAAGAGTAATTGTATATCCAAGAGGGCTATAAATACGCTCACCTTGACCACCTTTATTCAAATATCCAACGCTCATGGGTTTCAAATATCTTTCTGTGATTTGTTTTTCAATTACAATATCATTTCTATTGGTAAATAGACTTTTATCAACATCTTTTTCCAGTATATCTTCGAGATATATCTTTTTATTTGTTTCTTTTGGTGGTGAATATTTAAGTTTAATATCACTTGCAATATCTTTTCTTATGCAAACAAAATAAACTCTTTCTCTCGTCTGTTGAATGCCAAACAAAGAGGTATTTAATAGATCTTTTTGCATTTTATAGCCTATTTCATCGAGCTTTACTTCTATTGTTTTTAGAACTGCTCCATAATTAATACTTAAGATATTCTTGACATTCTCGAGTAATAAAACTAACGGTCGATGATATTGTGCTACTCTTATTATTTCATAAAATAGCCTACCATTTTCAATGTTCATACCGTCTTGTTTGCCAGAAATACTAAAAGGTTGACAAGGAAATTCTGCACACAAAATATCATGTTTCGGTATTTTATGTGCAGATATTTCTGTTATATCTCCTGCAAGTCTTTCACCAAAATTCTTATAATAAGCCTCCTGCACGCCCTTATCTATATCGCGAGAAAAGACACACTCTAAACCTTTTCCCTCAAGAGCTAAACGAAAACCACCTATGCCACAAGATAAATCTACGAAACTATACATATTAAAGATAATAAATTATTAAATATTTATGAGGAACTTTCTTTTCTGTTGTTATATTTGAATACAACCTCAGAAATATAATGTTGTAAATATTTTGCTGAATAGTGATGATGTCGATCATAGCAAGTGCGTTTCAGTGTTATCCAACCTTCCTCAATTGAATTAGTATGCACAATTAGCCTTTACGTATTCTTTATTTCTGTGATGTATGATTTAACATTTTATTAACTTGAGAATAAATGCCATATCCATTTATATGAATTTCTGATTTATTTCAATCATTTTCATATATTAACAACTCACCGTCCTTATATAATAAACATAGTGATTTTAAATGTATAGTCCTAAAAGTGAACATCTAGTTATATTTTTAATAAAGATTATAATATATAATTCATAGTAGCTTAATAATTAAAAATTTATTCTTCACAATTTATTACCTTCCTCTATACTTTAAATTGCAAATATATTCCAAAGAGTTCAATATGTTACAAGCTAGTGATAAAATTTTTACCAATCTTAATGGACACGCAAAATGCGACATAACTACCAGTAAAGAACGTGGGGATTGGGATGGTACCAAAGATTTTATTCTTAAGGGGAGTGAATGGATAATTGATGAAATAAAAAAATCTGGTCTTCGTGGACGTGGGGGGGCTGGTTTTTCTACTGGTATGAAATGGTCATTTATGCCTAAAGAACATCCTAAACCTAGCTACTTAGTGGTTAATGCTGATGAATCAGAGCCTGGTACATGCAAAGATCGTGATATTTTAAGGCACGAGCCACATAAGTTAATAGAAGGTTGTTTGCTTGCTAGTTTTGCCATTCGGGCTCATACTTGCTATATATATATTCGAGGTGAATTTTATAATGAATCGTCGAACGTGCAACGTGCAATAGATGAAGCATATGAGATGGGTTTGATCGGCAATAATGCTTGCGGTTCTGGCTATAGACTAGATATTTATTTACATAGAGGGGCTGGTGCTTATATTTGTGGTGAAGAAACAGCCCTACTTGAAAGTTTAGAAGGTAATAAAGGTTTTCCTAGACTGAAACCACCATTTCCAGCTAGTTTTGGTTTATATGGTTGCCCAACTACCATTAATAATGTCGAATCGATTGCAGTTGTTCCTACTATCTTAAGGCGTGGAGCTGAGTGGTTTGCTTCAATTGGTAAGCCAAATAATACTGGGACAAAGATTTTTTGCATTTCTGGTCACGTCAATAAGCCTTGTAATGTTGAAGAAGCTATGGGCGTACCATTGAAGGAATTAATTGAAAAATATGCTGGCGGTGTGCGTGGTGGATGGGACAATTTGAAAGCTATTATTCCAGGGGGATCATCAACGCCTTTACTGCCAAAAGCTATTTGCGATGATGTTAATATGGATTTTGACAGCCTAAAAATGGCTGGGTCCGCACTCGGTACTGGAGGAATAATTGTCATGGATAACTCTACCGATATTATTTATGCCATTGCTCGTCTTAGTAAATTTTATATGCACGAATCTTGCGGTCAGTGCAGTCCTTGCAGAGAAGGTACAGGTTGGATGTGGAGAGTTATGATGAGGCTGGTGCGTGGGCAGGCAAAATTGGAGGAGATAGATCAGTTACTGGACGTTACCAAAATGATTGAAGGTAAAACTATTTGTGCCCTAGGTGATGCTGCCGCTTGGCCGATTCAGGGTTTAGTACGTCATTTCCGTAGTGAAATTGAGCAACGTATCACCCAAACAACGAATGGAGTGATTTGAGTATGTGGTGAAACCGAGAGGATTCGAACCTCCGACCTAGTGATTAGGAATCGCTTGCTCTATCCCCTGAGCTACGGCTTCTAATATTAGCTATTATAGCAAAATTTTTAGTAGTTGCAAGCATGTGCTAAGAAATCCCAAGGATTAATTGGTTTATTATTGAGTAAAATTTCAAAATGTAGATGTTCGTTGGTACTATTACCGCTATTTCCTTGCAATCCAATGATTTGTCCCTGAATTACTATATCTCCTTCTTTTACATATATTTTTTTCAAATGAGCATATTTAGTACTAAATTTATTTGAGTGCTTTATCTCTACTAAATTACCATAGGCTTTTTTTGTCCCCATAAAAATGATTAAGCCACTAGCAGCGGCGTAGATGGGAGTAGCTTTGCTTCCTTGTAAATCCGTGCCGAAGTGGAATTTTTTTTTCCTATTATGAGGATTCTTACGCATGCCATAATGGCTGGTAACTTTCGTGCCATATTGTGGTGACATTATCGGAATAGTAGAGGCTAATTTATCTAATTTTACTAAATCATTGATATATTCATTACTCTCTTTTGTGCTTGGTTTATTAACAAAATATATCGTATCTTTGGGTAAGAATTTATGCTTATTATTTAATTTTAGTAACAGATTTTTAATTTGTTTTACTTTAATCATTGATAGGTGAGAAATATTGTGAGAATTATTCGGTTGAAATTTTTGTAAGAAAATTTTGTTATAATCTTCGTTATTAATAATTAGTCCAAAATCTTGGGCAAATATACGGTTACTTTTATTAGATGTTACAAGATTATAGCGAACGATCAAATCAGCATGATCTAATTTGTAATTAGTTTGTAATTGTTTTGTTGTAGTATAGAATAACGTTTTGGGGATTGGTGCAGAATTACAGCCTTGTACCAGTAAGGTTAATGATAAGATACAACAAATATTAGTAAGGTAATGATAATAGGTTCTTATAAAATTTAAGTATAATAGACTCATTTCACTTATTATCATACTTAATTTTTTTTAATATCTATGTTGTTTTTTATACCAAAAAAAATAAATAGGTATTCCACTTAAGACAAATGAACTAGCTATCATTACGGTTTTTAAAGGAGTTTCATAAATAATCCACATACAAAACATAATTGATCCGCACGCAATCAGCCACTTATAAGGAGAATATTTTTCCTCTTTGGTTAACAACAATTTTAAAAAAGCTAGACTACAAGCAAGATATACAAATAAAAAGGCAATGACCGAAAAATCAATTATTTCAGTCACTTGTTCTGATAGATCATTATTTGTTGTCATAATCAGTAGTGGCAAAATACCAACACAACTGATCAATATGCTCCAAAATGGAGCTCCATTCTTATTTTTTTTAGCAAACAAAGGTGGCATTAATTCATCTTGTGCTAGTCCAAGGGCAATCTGCCCACTAGTGAGTATCCAAGCATTTAATGTACCGATGCAAATAACTGCGGCAATCAAAGAAACAAGTAAATGCCATTGCCCACCAAAAATTATTTGTGTAGCCTCAACATAAGGAGCTCTAGAGAGCATTAAATCTTCTTGCGGAATTAAGCCAATTATACCAATGCTATTGATCATATATAAAATAGCGACGCAAAGTGTACCAAATATTATTGCTTTAGGTATTGTTTTCGATGGGTTAATAACTGAGCCAGCTTGGGTAGTTGCTGATTCTAAGCCGATAAATCCCCAAAATGTTAGTAGAGTTACTTCGCCAAGAATTTGAGAAATAGTGAGCTGAGATATTTTTGGTTCTATAATAAAATTACTACTATCAAAACTATATAATGCTACGATTGGTATGATTACTAACGGAATAAATTTTAAAATAGCAAGTATAAATTCAACTCTACCTGCTAATCCTATACCTTTAAGATTTATTAGCATAATGACGAATAATAAGACTATTTCTAGTATTAAAAATATAGTGCTATTATATATGCCTATTAAGGGTGATAAATATCTGACGGCTGAAATAACAACCGCAGTGGTGCTGATCCACGAAATTACCCAATAAGTCCAACCAGTAAAAAATGCAGCAGAATTGCCAAACGTCTTCTTTAAATAAACATGAGGTCCTCCAGTTTGAGGAAATCTTGTACAAAGTGTAGAAAATACAAGTGCTAAGATTATTGCACCACAAGAAGATATTATCCACCCAACTAAACTAAAAACACCAAATGGGGTTAAACTTGCTGGTAGTATCAAAACACCAGTACCGATTTGACTACCAGTGACTAAACCAAAAACTGACCAAAAACCAAGTTTTTGTGACATAGAATCCTATTATTTAACTTTCAGTATACTAAATCATAAGACAAGCTAGATTTGCTACATAGCTTGCTTAAATCGAGGTTTGACTTATTGTGGTGGGTGGCTTGCTTAACCATACATATCCATTCATTTGTCATACAACGTCACTCTACATATATAACTTTCATTTGAGTGTGCGACTATATCAATATTTATAATATAGCTTGAAGCGTTGGTGACCCCTACGGGACTCGAACCCGTGTTTTCACCGTGAAAGGGTAGCGTCCTAACCACTAGACGAAGGGGCCATATTAGATATTATTCTCTATTACTAGAAAACAAGTAAAGTTCATTTTATACAGGATCTGTAAAATATTGCAAGCGTAAAATGTACTTAGTTTCTAGCAAATTGCAAATATTCTACTGTTTTTTCTTTTTCTTACCAGTAGTAGTTGCGTTAAATCTACCAATATTTCTAGCGAATTTTTGTACACCATTCAGTTCTGTACCGTATGTTTTGGTATATTCACTAATAATGTTTATGTCATTTTGGTGCGAATCGTTGAGTACCACAACCTCTTCAATTATATTATCTTTGTTAAAAACCACTTTTACTATCCTTTGATCAAGAATTTTTGGTTCAAACCAAGCCCTTTGAGATGAAGAACGTTGAACATAATACCAAGTATTTGGTGTATAATCAGGTATAATCGTTGGGGTGCCGATTAAATCTTCTACCTGAGATTTGCTAAGTCTGTTATTTTCAAGTTTAGGTAGTAAATTATCGTCTACATACTGCCCTCTTGATTCTATTTTTTGACAATTGGATAGTGTAAGTAACATTATTGATGTAAGGAAAGTTTGGCGTGTAAAAATTTTCATAGAATTTATATTTAAAATACCTAGATTTTGCTATAAAATTATAATATACTGACTGTCAGATTTAACAAATAGTTTTTTCCGCAAAGATGTAAAATAATTCTGTAATAACAGTTTATTACGCGGATTAATCGGTAATCTAAGTAAATAGTATAATTTTTTAGGAGTATAATATGGCCGTTCCAAAGAAAAAAACCTCGAAATCAAAACGCAATATGAGACGTTCTCACCTTGCACTTGGTAAAATTAACGTAGTAATTGATTCTGAAACTGGAGAATATAAGCTTCCACATCATATGTCGCTTACTGATGGCACGTACAATAATCGCCAAGTCACAGTAAAAAAACAAGAAGAAGCTGAAGAAGTAGCATAGACCAAAATGACATGTAAAATTCTTGGGTGCGGTGCATATTTGCCACAACACGTTGTAAGTAACGCAGAATTGTCATTATCAATCGATACTAATGATGAATGGATTCGCTCAAGAACAGGTATATTACAAAGACACATTGCTGGTGATGGCGAGTGTACTTCTCATCTAGCATTTAAGGCTAGTCAAAATGCTATAAAAGATGCTGGTATTGAGGCATCTTCTATAGATTTAATCATCATTTGTACTACCACTCCTGATAATAGTTTTCCTTCTACCGCATCAAAATTACAAGGGTATTTAGGACTTAACAATATTCCATCATTTGACTTGCAAGCAGTATGTTCAGGATTTATATATGGTTTGCATGTTGCAGATTCTTTAATTAAGACTGGAAGATATAAAACTATCTTAATTGTTGGAGCAGAAAAAATGTCATCCTTGCTAGATTGGCAAGATAGAACTACTTGCATATTGTTTGGTGATGGTGCGGGTGCTGTTATTTTACAACATAGTGATGATAATTCAGGAATTATAGATAGTAATATTTACTCCGATGGTAGATATTATGACATTTTATACACTGATGGCGGTGTTAGTACTAATGGCAAAAGTGGTGTGATAAAAATGGAAGGTCGAGCAGTTTTTAAGCATGCAGTGGAAAAAATGAGTGAATCATCTGAAGAAATATTGCGTAATAATAATTTTACTATCCACGACGTCGATTATTTGATCCCACACCAAGCTAATATTAGAATTATAGATGCGGTAGTGGAGAGGTTAAAAATTAACCCAAATAAAGTGGTGAAAACAGTCGCTGAACATGCAAATTGTTCTGCCGCTTCAATTCCCTTAGCACTTAGCTCTCTTAAGTCATATGATACTTTTAAAAAAGGTGATATACTGCTTTTGACAGCTATTGGTGCTGGAATAACTTGGGGATCAGTGTTAATTAAGTGGTAAAAAGTAGCATTATTTTCAGAGAATAGAGAATAAGTTTTAAAAAGAGGTAATGAATTGAGTACTGTTACCAAAGAGAAAATAGCTAATATGCTTAAATTTAAATTAGGATTATCAACTATTATCTGCGAAGAATTAGTAGAACAGATATTTAATAATATTAAAGAAATAGCAAGCGACCAAAAATTAACCTTAGTGAATTTTGGAAAATTTTATACTAATCTAAAAAAACCTAGGGTTGGAATAAACTTTAAAACAAAAGAGGCGATAGTTATTTCAGAAAGGAAAGTAATGCGTTTTATACCGTCCCAAAAATTAAAGTTATTAATTAATAAAAATGCAGGATAAAAAATATTATTCAGTTGGTGAGGTGACGAAGATTTTAAATATTCATTCTCATCAAGTCAGGTATTTAGAACTAGTAGTTCCGAATTTAGTTATCCATAAAATACGCAATAGAAGGCACTATACCAACGATAATATTAAAAATCTAAGGGACTATATAATAGCAAAAAATATTATTAAGTCCGAGAAAACTATAGTTGCTAAACTATCAGACAGTCAAATAAATAGAATCAACTGTCTGATCCAAAATTTTCGTATTCTATCAATAAATATTCAGAAGATTATTGTTAATCCATCTTAGGAAATTAGACGACTAAGACCTTTTTCTTAACTCTTCTATAAGTTTGGTAAAGCCACCTTCACCACTAAGAATATTTACGAATTCCGACTGTTGAGAATTGATAAGGCTTACACCTTCAGTGATCACATCTGAAATTTTCAAAGCATTTTTACTACTTGCGTCGCTAACCTCTTTAACTAAGTAATCCACTTTAACTGTGCCTATTAACATAGTTATCATAAATTCCCCTTTATCAATAACACGAATTTTCTCAACTTTAGCTATCTGACCATGATAATTTTTTACTAAATCCGAATAAGTCTTACCTAGATAATTACCATATACTGAAGTGAATTGATTAATTTGTTCAGGAGTTAGGGTTCTCCTGTAAGATCCTATGGTATATTTTGCCATCCAGTTTAAATTTAAGTTAGCCAAAATTAGCTTTTTAGTCTTAGCGACCTTGGCGTCCTGGCTTAAATTATTATCTTGAACTATATCAAGCCCATCTTTTACTAATTGGTGAACATAATTATTAACAACCTCGTTACTGTTAGAACTCGAATATCCTAATTGCGGTATAAAACTTAATATTAAGCAGATAATAACTTTTTTCATAATTTATATACTCTATTTAATTATATCTTTAGATTTTGGACATTGAAAATTATCAGGATAAAAAAGTACGGATTCACGATTTTGTTGAGATGCCGATCTTAATGCTATATAAGGATCTATAGAACTCCGCTCGACATAATCAGTGAAAGGTAACAATGCTAGCCTACCATCAATAATCTCCATCCCCGTGACTATATATTCAAAATTTCTACTTACCACATACATTATAGGATTAAAATAATTATTTGTAAATACTGAATCAGTAACATCTCTTGCATTAGTACCACCAAGGAATGGTATGACTAGATAAGGTCCAGGACCTACGCCATAACGAGCAAGAGTACTTCCGAAAGTTTGGGTAGTAATAGTTAGTCCCATCTTAGTTGCCACATCAAATAATCCGCCAATTCCAAAGGTGCTATTAATCAAAAATCTCCATACACTTTTCATAGTTTGATCATACTTAATCTGTAAAGCATAGTTGACAATAGTTACTGGAGTATTAATATTGCTTAAAAACATACTAACCCTAGCTTTGGTATAATCATTGGTAATTTTTTTGTACCCTATAGTAATAGGGCGTAGTAGTAGATGATCTATAAAAGAGTTAAAAACAAAAATTTTACGATTTATTTTTTCATACGGATCATAAATTTGACTACAACCATTATTAGATGGTTTATAATCATAATTTGAATCATCATCATTTTGATTAGACTGATTGTCGGCTAGTATGGTACTGCAATATAAAACATTGATCAGTATTAGCCATATTAATTTTAGTCTTATCTTCATTCATTACCTTTTTTACAGAATATTATACAGTATCTATCATTTTTTGTTGAGTTTAATTGATCAATATCTAATATAGTAAATCTAGTTTGACCAAGTGCTTCTTTTATATCTTCTATGGAATAAACAAATTCTTTTCTTTTTAAGGAAAAAATAGTCACTTTATTTATTGGTAAACAGAATATAAAATACCCTAATTGATTGATTGTGGAATAAATCAAATTAAAATAAGATAGTAAATTTTTAGTAAAAGATAAAGAACAACAACTTAGTACGACATCGAACGTACTGGTATTTTGTTGTAAAAAACTTGGAATTGAAACCCCTAACATTTGATCATAAATATTATTATTAACATAATATTTTTTTGCAAGATCATTCATTCTTTCAGAATTTTCAACACCGATAAGGATAAAATTACTTGGGAAACGTTTTTTTATTTCATGACCAATTAAACCAATATTGCTACCTAACTCTAAAATATTATAATTATTAGGCAATTTTGTGATGTTACTAATCGCTTTAGTTACAAAAGTATAAGGTAAAGGCATTTTATTAATACCAAAGGAGTAATTTGTAAAATATTCTGCTATAATATTTCTATATTCTTGCCAAATTTGTGGTGGAATTTCTAATAAATCATCGTGATTTTGTAAAAAACTTGCTAATTTTATTTGATCGGCTTCAGAAGATTTTTGTAGATGAAATAGAGATTTTGCATAGTTATTTTTTAAAAAATAAGTCCAACCAAGCCAATAATTAGTCTGTTGATCGTTGGGGGCAAAAAATTTATCAATTAATTGAAATCTTAATATGGCATCATTTAAGTTGTTTTTATATAAATGTTGCATGCCAAGTTTAAAATTAGTTTCTTTTAGATGCCTTATCTTATAATGTATATCTACAAAATAATTGATTAATGCAAAGATTTTTATCTTGTACCAAGAAGAAAAACGTTTGATAATATTAAAATATGCAGTAATTTCTTTCATCATTGAGTTGTAAATATTGAGAATGATTTTGTTAGCAAGATCAAACTTATATAATACAAATTTGATTTTGTACAGATACTCGCATATAATATCTCATATATCAAACTAACTTTGTATATTTAATAGAAAATAATTATAGGAAACCATAAACTATGTCACTTATTGCCAAACGCTTAGATATAATTAAACCGTCCCCAACTTTAGCTATAGTGAAAAAGACGTCGGAACTTAAAAGGCAGGGCAGGGACATAATCTCGCTTGGAGCTGGTGAGCCTGATTTTGACACACCAAATAATATTAAAGAAGCGGCAATCAGAGCCATACATAATGGTATTACTAAATATACCAATGTTGATGGTATGCCAGAACTTAAAAAAGCAGTTCAAATGAAATTCAAGCGTGAAAATAATTTAGACTATGATTTGGATGAGATAATTGTATCAAATGGTGGGAAACAGGTTATTTATAATCTATTTATGGCTTCTCTTAACTATGAAGATGAGGTCATTATTCCTCGCCCTTATTGGGTTTCCTACCCAGAAATGGTAATGCTAGCAGGTGGGATGCCTGTATTTGTTAATTGTGATATTGCTAATAATTTCAAACTTAACGTTGAGTCGTTAGAGAGAATAATTACCAAAAAAACTAAATGGATAATTATTAATTCACCAAGTAATCCAACGGGTGCTACTTATTCCTACCAAGAGTTGGCGGATATTGCCGAATTAGTACGTAAATATCCTAATGTGAACATTATGTCAGATGATATTTATGAACATATTATGTTTGATGATTTTACCTTTTTTACTTTTGCACAAGTGGCTCCTGATTTAAAAGAGAGAATCTTCACTGTGAACGGCGTGTCAAAATCTTATTCAATGACAGGATGGCGTATAGGTTACGGAGCTGGCTGTAAATCATTAGTTAAGGCAATGACGATCATTCAATCGCAAAGTACTTCTAATCCATGTTCGATAAGCCAAATGGCAACTATTGAGGCTTTAACTGGTTCTCAAGATTTTATTAAGGTTAATGCAAAAAATTTCCAAGAAAAACGTGATTTAGCATTATCAATTTTAAATAATACTAAAGGTATGAATTGTTACAAACCAGAGGGAGCATTTTATGTTTTTCCTGAATGTACTAAGTTATTTGGTCTTAAAACTCCCCTTGGTAAAGTTATAAAAGATAGTAATGATTTTGGAGAATACCTACTTGAAGAATTTAATGTTGCTATAGTTCCTGGAATTGCTTTTGGATTAGAAGGTTATTTTAGAATTTCATATGCTACATCACTGAAAAATTTAGAGGAAGCATGTTTGCGGATACAAAAAGCTTGTGAACAATTGCAGTGATAAAACAAATTTTAAAAAATAATAATTTCGTTCTTAGTTTTATCGTTAATTTGTTATATATTTATTTGAGGATTGTTTATTTTACCTCTCGTTGGCAATTTGTTTTTCCAAGTAATTACAATCAAGAACAGTTTGTAGCTCAAAAAAGTGCTATTTTTGCTCTTTGGCACAATAGGCTTTTCTTTGGTTCAAATATATTCAAATATCACAAAGATGTTTATGCTCTTATTTCTCCACATTCCGATGGTAAAATAATTAGTGCTGTGGTTAATAAATTTGGTTTTAAGGTAATAAATGGCTCAACTAACAAGGATTCTATAGTAGCTTTAAAGACTATAATCAAAAAATTGCGTAATGGTAGTAATGTAGTTATAACGCCTGATGGTCCTCGTGGTCCTATTTATAAAATCAATAGTAATATTAATAAAATTGCCCAAAAATATAATGCAAAATTGATACCGATTTCTTGTAATGCTACTAGATATTTTGTTCTAAATAGTTGGGATAAAATGATTGTACCTTTGCCTTTTGGTAAAATCATGGTTTTAATAGGAGTTCCAATGGTTTTAGTAGGAAATGAGCAACAAGATAATATTAATTTAGTAAGTGCACTAATGGAGTTAAGTGGTAGATGATGTTATTGTACAACATATTAAGTTTCTTACTTCTTCCATTCTATTTAATTTTATTAATATTTAGAGTTATTATTGGAAAAGAGGACGTAAGGCGTATTGGTGAACGTTTTGGTATTGGACATAAAAATCTTAAAAAAAATACTACTTTAGTATGGATACATGTAGCAAGTGTTGGAGAATCTGTTATAGCCCTAACCTTAATCAAAAATATCAATAATCTTTGGCGAAAAAAAATAATGCCAAAGACGTTATTAAGGTTTTTAGTCACCTCTGGAACGGTATCTTCGGCAAAAATATTACAACAAAATTTGCCTAAAAATGCAAACCACCAATTCGTTCCAATAGATAATATCATTTTTGTTAGAGCTTTTTTCAAGAATTGGAAACCTAATTTAGGGATCTTTATCGAATCAGAATTATGGCCATGCTTAATTAATGAAGGTAAAGCATATTGTAAATTATTATTAATTAATGCACGTATTTCTGATAAATCATTTAAATCATGGCAAAAAATAAGTGGGTTTTTTAAGTTAATTACAGTGAATTTTAGTAAAATTATCGTTCAAAGTACAAAAGATTTACAAAAATTTACGCAATTAGGTGTGACAAATGTCCTTAATTTTGGCAACATCAAGTTTGCTCATAAAAAATTGCTAGTAAATGATAAAAACGTATCAGTTCTATCTAAACATATGGCTGGTAGAAGAGTTATTGTCTTTGCTAGTACCCATTTAGAAGATGAAAAAGTGCTACTTAATATCATAAAACCAATAAAAGAGTTGCATCCAAATTGCTATTTTATTTTAATTCCACGTCATCCTGAACGTAAAAATAGCATAATAAAATCCTGTGTTAAACTAAACTTGAGTTGCAGTATTAGCTCCGAACAAAATATACCTATTTTGAGTGACGATCTCTACATCGTCGATCAATTTGGAGAATTAGGGCTGTTTTTTAGCGTAGCTTACATATCTTTTATTGGTGGCTCTTTTAAGCAAGGAGGGCATAATCTGCTTGAGCCAGCATATTTTTCGAATTATATTCTATTTGGACCAAACATGAGTAATTATACAAATATTGCTAATGAAATGATCGATCGTAGGGCTGCTATTCAGATTAAGGATCAAAGCGATTTATTAAATAAGATAAATTATTTTTTATCTAAAAATGGTATTAAAGAAGCGGAAATATATCAAAATAATGCCTTAGAATTTGTTAATAATAATAAACAGATTTTAGATAATTATTTAATGGTCATAGAAAAATATTTATTAAAGCAGGAATAATGATGGTAAATTCACAGCATGTTGTACTGGTAGATGAACAAAATAATGTTATAGGAACGGATGAAAAAATCCATGCTCATAATTCTAGCACTTTGTTACATAGAGGAGTTTCTGCATTCCTTTTCAATCGTCAGAAAGAATTATTAGTACAAAAAAGAGCTACTTTAAAAAAAACTTGGGGTGGCTATTGGTCTAATAGTTTTTGTGGACATCCACAAATTCATGAAACTTCAGAACAGGCCGTACATCGACATGCTAAATTTGAATTAGGAATAAATTTACAAGAAGTATATTTTATTGCAGATTATCGTTATAAATTTGCCAATAATGGCGTTGTAGAAAATGAAATATGCCCAATATATTTAGTTATATCCGATGATATTATTAAAATCAATGATCAGGAAGTAGAAGAAGTGAGATTTTTTTTATGGCAAGAATTTACTAGGCATATACAACAAGAGTTAGATGATTTTACCCCTTGGTGCAAAGAGGAGCTAATAATATTAGAAAATAGTGAGACATTCAAAAAATTTATGAGCTTAAATTTATAATTATCTTGGTTGAATATTAATTTTTGCTTTGAAATAATTAATATTAGCTTTATAATCTCTCTCAAATGATGCTAAAATAGGTTAAAATTAAGATACATGAAGCAAATAATATATATTATAAGTATAATTTGTAGTTTGTTGATCTTTAACAATTACGCATTAGCAGTTGATGAAGATTACCCAGAAGTTGAACCTAGGAAAAAATATGAGGAAATGGGATCGATTGTGGGGGGAGAAGGTCTAGTTTTTAGACCAGGTAGAGTTAAAAATGAATCGACAAAATCGCAGGCAAGCACAATTAATAAATATATGTGGCAGGCATCTATAGAAACCTTAAATTTTGCACCACTTGCTTCAGCTGACTCAAATGGCGGAGTAATAATTACAGAATGGTATAGTCCAAAAGGAAATATCAAATATAGATTTAAAATCAATATTTTTCTTAAAGATAATATTATTTCTCCAGATTCAATTCAAGTAAAAGTGTTTGAACAAACGCTGAAAAATGGTAACTGGATAGATAATTATAATAGTCCGAATTTAGCAATTAGCATAGAAGATAAAATTTTAAGAAAGGCTAGAGAGCTATACATTAGTGAAAAAATAAAAGAATAATATGTAATTATGTCTAAGGGATACGATAAAAATACTAGAAATATTGAAGAAAAATGGCAAAAAATTTGGCATGATGAAGAAGCTTTCGTAGTTAAGGTTTGCAGTAACAAGCCAAAATATTACGTACTTGAAATGTTGCCTTACCCTTCTGGAAAAATTCATGTAGGACATTTGCGTAACTATTCTATTGGAGATTGTGTAGCTCGTTTTATGAAAGCACAAGGCTATAATGTATTACATCCAATGGGATGGGATGCTTTTGGTCTGCCAGCCGAAAATGCTGCTATTAATAATAATTCCCACCCAAAAGATTGGACTTACTCCAATATCTCGGCGATGAGGGAGCAACTAAAATCAATTGGTTTTTCATATGATTGGTCAAGAGAGTTAACAACTTGTGATCCTGACTATTATAAGCATGAACAAAAATTCTTTTTAGAATTATACGAAAGAGGTGTAGCTTACCAAAAAGAATCTTTGGTCAACTGGGATCCTATAGACAATACTGTGTTGGCCAATGAACAAGTAGTAGATGGGCGGGGGTGGCGTTCTGGGGCATTGGTTGAAAAAAGATATTTAAAACAGTGGTTTTTGAAAATTACTAATTATGCTGAAGAATTATTAAATGAAATTTCTGAGCTACATTCTTGGCCAACTTCTGTTAGGTCTATGCAAGAAAAGTGGATAGGTAAATCTTTAGGAGTGAATATTAATTTTGCACTAAAAGATCATGATGCTAGTATTAAAGTTTTCTCTACTAAACCAGAAACTATCTTTGGTGCAACTTTTGTAGCAATAGGGTATAACCATCCAATAATCGAAGAATTAGTAGATAAAAATGAAAATATACTATCTTTTATTGAGAAATATTCGAATTTACGTAATAATATTGAGTTAGAAAAAGTTGAAATAGATGGGGTGGTGACTAATCTTTTTGCGATCCATCCGCTTGATTCTAATGTTATTGTCCCAGTGATAATGACAAATTTTGTGTTAATGGATTATGGTACTGGTGCTATTTTTGGCTGTCCAGCACATGATGAGAGAGATCATGAATTGGCGAAAAAGTTGCAATTACCAATAAAACAAGTGGTATCTAATCAAGATATTACTACAGAATTATCATTGATGCCTTATGTGGGTGACGGTATTATGGTTAATTCAGATTTTTTAAATCATCTTAGCGTGCAATTAGCTAGGCAAAAAATTATAGAAGAAATAGAAAAGAAGAGCATAGGACTTGCTACAATTAATTATAGATTAAAGGATTGGGGAGTGTCTAGGCAAAGATTTTGGGGTTGCCCTATCCCAATGATTCATTGTTCAGATTGTGGAATCGTACCAGTGCCAGCCGAAAATTTACCCATTACTCTACCTAAAGATGTTGTATTTGGTGGACAGGGCAATCCTCTTGATAATCATCCCACTTGGAAATATACTAATTGTCCCAAGTGCCAGCAATCAGCAATTCGTGAAACTGATACATTAGATACTTTTTTTGAATCGTCTTGGTATTTTACTCGTTATTGTGACGTCTCTGCAACGGAAATGACTAACAAGCAAGCTTGCGATTATTGGTTGCCAGTTGATCAATATATAGGTGGCATCGAACATGCGGTAATGCACCTTCTTTATGCAAGATTTTTTACCAAGGTAATGAATGAACAAGGTCACCTTAATATTCGTGAGCCATTTCTAGGTTTGTTAACGCAAGGAATGGTGCTACATGCTACCTATAAAGATGGTCATAATAATTGGCTTTATCCAAATGAGGTAATGAAACAAAATGATAAATGGGTTAGTAAGAAAACTGGTCAAGAGGTTTTTCAAGGTCGTGTAGAAAAAATGAGTAAGTCTAAAAAGAATGTTGTGGACTTAGAATGTATATTGATAAATCATGGTGCTGATGCGATAAGACTATTTGCCTTGTCTGATAGTCCTCCAGAAAAAGATTTTGAATGGTCGTCAAATGGTTTGGAAGGTTGTACTCGTTTTATTAATAAACTAGAGCAGATGGCTGAAACGCTAATCAATAGTCAAGCAGCTATCAACAATAAATTGAGTAAAATCACCAAACTTACCCACTATACTATCAAGCATGTTACGGAAGAAGTTCGTACTTTTAAACTAAATAAAGCTATAGCACGGTTACGAGAGTTATTTAATGCTTGCACAGATGAAATATCCAAAGAGTCTGAAGCTGATATATATAGCGTTAAAGAAGCATTTAGCGTTTTACTCATATTGCTTAACCCATTCATTCCACACATTACGGAAGAAATTTGGCAAAAATTTGGCAAGAAGGAAAGATTATATCAAACTCCTTGGCCTATTTTTAATGAAGATTTTTTGGAATTCGAATTCTATACTATGGCAATTCAAGTAAACGGTAAGCTGAAATCTACCCATGAATTTGCTAATTGTACTGGTGATGCAGAAATTGAGGATATTGTTATGAAATTACCAGAAGTTCAAAAATATTTAGTTCACAATAATCCTAAAAAAATTATTATAGTACCCAAAAAAATAGTAAATATTGTGATTTAGAATTTTTTATATATGAAATCCTAAAAACTATAGATTGTTATAATTTTTCTAGTATACTTACAACGTTTTTAAATAACCAAATTATTCAAATTAATTTATAATAGAACATATAATATATGAAAATACTCTTTATATTATTTCTGATTTTCTTTATTTCTACTCGGATATATGCAGATGATCAAATTTCAAGAAAAGCCTTGAAATTTGATCGTTCTAACGAACTTTTAGAGAGATTAGAAATTTTAGAGCAAGAGATGCGACAATTAATCAACAAAATTGAAATACTTGAACATAATTTTGTTAAATTAGAGCATGGTGTAGGTATCTCTAAAGATTCTAGCGGCGATAAGATAGAGAACTTAACTGATTCTGCTCCTAACTCTGATGTATTTGAAATACCATCTACTAAGGATAAAGTACTAAACGATACTGCAAATGTGTCTGGTAATAACGTACCTAAAGAGAAACAACTATATGATTTAGCACTTGCTGCTTTAAAAGAGAATAGATTAGAAGAATCTGAGGAAAAATTTGCCGAGTTTTTAAAAAATTATCCTAATAGTTCTCTAGTAAGTAACGCTTATTTTTGGTATGGAGAATCGTTTTTCAGGCGTAATTTATTCCAGAAAGCGGCAATCAATTATCTAAAAGGTTATAAGCAATCACCAAAAGGAGTTAAAGCATCTGATTCATTGTTAAAGTTAGCATTGTCCCTTGGTGGACTAAAAAAAATGCAAGAAGCTTGCTCTATTTTAAATCAACTTGAAACAGAATTTCCTAAGAGAGCCACGTCATCAGTAAAAAGAGCGAAAGATGCTAGTACTAAATTTGGTTGTAAGTATTAATAAATGATCAATAAGGCAAACGATAATGACTGATATTTTAGAAGAAATTTTAAATGATAAAAATGAAGAAAGGACGTTGTACTATTTTAAAAAAATGCTTCCTATTGCTATAATTTGTACTATATTGGTCGTGTTATTTATGTTAGTAAATAATTGGAATGAGAATAAAAAAATTGAAAATAATAAAAAAATAGGTGATATTTTAGTTAATACCATTAGGATTATAAATGATAATCAAGCATCGACTATCAAATCATTAGATAATTTAATTTTAACAAGTAATAATAAAGTAAAGGATCTTGCTATTATTGAACAAATTGGTATCAAAATAAATCAAGGAGATACTGAGGATGCTAAAATATTATTACAAAATGTTATTAATGATGCAAAATATGATGAGTTGACTACCGCATATGCACGTCTAATTTGGTTGAGCGTCGTGATAGATGAAACAGATTTATCTAAAATAAATACCAATGAAATGAATGGGTGCCTTAATTATTTCGACGATGAAAATAAAGCATTTTTTGGTACAGCAAATATTATTAAAGCTATTTGGTATATTAAAAATAATTCAATAGATTTAGCAATTGATACTTTAAAAAAAATACTCTCATCGAAAAATGCTACTCAAACATCTAAGGATCAAGCTAGGGCTTTACTATCAAATTTACAATAATTAAAAGATATAACTATGAAAAAACAACGATTATTAATAGTCTTATTACCTTTCCTTCTAACCGCTTGCGGTCTTGGAGCTAAAAAAATGAAAAATATTGCAGAACTAACGCCTAAATTATCTGTGGAGAGTAATGAAGCAATTCAAATCGACCCTAGTACGATAACTAGTATATTTACTCCTGAAGCACTAAATAAGAACAAGGAATATAGTTTTACAACATCTACAATAATAGCAGAGCCAGTTTTTAATAATAATATAATCTATACTATAAGTAAGAATGGTAAGGTTTCCGCTTTCTCTAGGCAAGATAATACTATTCTTTGGTCATGTAATGTAAGTGTTGATAAAAGTGATAATTACTTTGGTGGTGGGATATTGTACTACAAAAATAAACTATACGTCACATATGGTGCGAGATCTATGGTGATTTTAGATAGTCAGACTGGTCATGAAATAGTTAGAAAAGAATTACTTGATATTAGCAGAACTACACCAGTGCTAATTAATGATCATACTATTTTGGTGCAAACTATCAGTAATCAGGCACTTGCTGTGAATATTGATAGTTTAAATTTTGTTTGGCAACACGAAGGTACAGCAGAAATACTGTCCTCTAGCTACCATACTAGTCCAATAGCACATAATGGTTATGTGATAGTAAATTATAGTTCAGGACAAATTTTCGCTCTAAATGCTGATGATGGTCAAGTTTTGTGGGTTCATGATTTGTCTAATGAACAAGAAATAAGTTTACCAAATTTTGAAGCTGCGTCTACATTATGCAAACCTATTATTAATAAGGCTGATATGTATTTAGCTAATAGTGCTGGTAAAGTAATTAAGGTGAATATTATGACAGGTGATATTTTATGGCAAACTAAAGCTGAGGATGTTCAATCAATGTCTTTATCTGGTAATAATTTATTTATTACTAATAATGCTGGACAAATAGCCATTATCAGTACTAATTCTGGCAAAGTTAAGTTTGTGGCAGATTTAAATGAACTGCAGGATGCCAAAAAAGTGAAAGTTGCGTCATTTTTAGCACCAATAATTAGTCAAACTTCGCATGGTTGGAATATAAACATTATCTCTACCAAGGGCGTATTATATACTCTCCAATCAGAGAATAATATTTTAAGTACATCACCACAATTTACTAAAATTGTTAAAAATATTGAATATTATGACAAAATTAATCATGATGAGATGTATTTTGCTACAAATAAGAAAATTATTTTTGTAAACTCTCAAAAATAATAAATCATTGGTGATATGAAAGTTAAAATGCAACATAATAACGTTTATTAGTTGTTGGATAGGGGCGGTAGTAACTTACATCATCGTGTCAAAAGTGAAATTTATTAATATTACTCTTATTTATGGGTGATGAATTGATATTAATTCACTAATTAATTAGGAGTTTAGTTAATTGTTATTGACTAAAGAGTTTATAAATAGTATAACTTTTCCTTAAGTTTGTTTAAATTTTAGTGAGATATTTTTCATGTTCGCAGTCGTTAAAGCAGGCGGAAAACAGTATAAAGTTGGCAGAAATAGTGTCATCAAAGTAGAAAAAATTGACGGTGAAAAAGGTTCGAAGATTCAGCTTGATTACGTATTAATGATAGGTGAAGATTCTAAACCATCATTTATAGGAACACCAATGGTTAAGGGTGCTCTTGTGATTGCTGAAATTACGAATCAATTTAAAGACGATAAAATTATTGTTTTTAAGAAAAAACGTCGTCAGAATTATCGTCGTAAGAATGGTCATAGACAAGAGCTAACAGAACTTAAAATATTAGATATCACTAAACAATAATATAGATTGAGGATATTATAAAATGGCAACCAAAAAAGCTGGTGGTAGTTCTAGGAATGGTAGAGATTCTGCTGGTCGTAGGCTAGGTGTTAAAAAGTCCGATGGGCAATATGTTATACCTGGCAATATAATTATTAGGCAACGTGGAACAAAATTTCACCTAGGTAAAAACGTAGGAATCGGAAGAGATCATACAATTTTTGCTTTGATTGAGGGTAGGGTTCAATTTTCTAGTAAAAGAGATCATAAAGTAGTTAGTATTATTCAACTTACAAAGTCATCAGAATCTTGACACACCCATAGTTAATTGGTGTGAGGTACTTTGTTAGCTTAATAGATTATAGTTGATAATGAATTATATCTATTGCGATAATTAACTTAACTTTCTTTATAAATTAGTTGTTAAGTAAGGTTGCGAGATTATTTAAGTAGTAAAAGAATTTACGGTAGAGTTTTTACGAATAAGAAATGAAGATCGTTACCTTTTAATTGTTAAGCATACATATTCTGATGAAATATTACTAATTTTACTATTTAGTCCATTATTTATGATATTGGTTGAGATTATGTACTTAATGATAATATAATTCGCTTAATACCTAATTTATGTCAGTAATCGTTCAAAAATTTGGTGGCACTTCTGTTGCAGACATTGCAAGAATAACAAAAATTATTCCGATTATTAAACTTGAACAGCAGTGTGGTAATAAAGTAATTATTGTTGTTTCGGCTATGGCTGGGGTTACTAATCATTTGGTTACTTTGTGCAACGAAGTTTCTAGCCTTAATACAAGCGAGCAAATCGCTGAGTATGATGTTGCACTTTGTACTGGAGAGTTGGTGACGGCGGCTTTATTAGCCCTGAAATTACAACAAGAATCTATACAAGCAAGATCCATTTTATCATGGCAGTTACCAATTATAACTAATGATAATTATAGTAAAGCTTTAGTTGAAAATATATCTACCAGCCTACTAACAGAATGTATAGAACAAAATATCATCCCCGTGATTGCTGGGTTTCAAGGCGTCACTACGGATGGTAGATTAACAACCCTTGGTAGGGGAGGGTCTGATACTACGGCTTCTCTGATTGCAGCTAGCATGAAAGCTGAAAGATGTGACATATATACTGATGTGGAGGGAGTGTTTACTGCCGATCCAAGAATTATTCCTCAAGCAAAAAAAATATCACAAATTAGTTTTGAAGAAATGTTAGAGTTTTCATCTTGTGGTGCTAAAGTTTTGCATCCACGTTCTTTAGAAATTGCTATTAGATATAATGTGCCTATAAGGGTTTTATCGTCGTTTACGGAATTAGATCTAGATAAAGGCACATTAATAACATCACGAGATAGAATTATGGAAAATAGACAAATTACTGGTATTACTTCTAACAAAAATTTATTAAAATTATTGGTAGATTCTTCGCAGTTGAGCTTTAATCAGATGTGTAATGTTATTGCTGGAGATAATATTCATTTGGAATTAATGGAAAATATTGAGGCTAGCAAGCAATATCATTTTATTATTCAATTATCTGATAAAAATAAATTACAATATCTGTTGAATAATCTAAAAAATACGAATCAAATCAATGACTTTATTATTGATAGCCAAATTTCAATAGTGTCGGTCATTGGTTATGGTATAAAAAATGATCATAATTTAATCGGTAATATATTAGTTGCCTTAGAGTTAGAGAATATAATAGTGAAAATGATGCAAATTTCAGAAATTAAAGTTTCTATCTTAGTAGAAGATGGTCATACTGAGAAAACAGTACGTTGTTTGCATCAGCTATTTAAATTAGATCTCTAACTAGAGAACTACAATTTTTATTAGTAGAAAGCCAATTCTTATATGAAAATAATCTTTTAAGAATTGGCTGATAACTTATTTATTGTTTAGATATAACCTTATTGATAAATTTATAAAATACTAAAAATATAACTACAAATCCAAGATTAAATATCGCTATATTAAAAAAGCCCTCTTGATAGATAGATAAAGACTCAAGGTGATTTACTTCACCATTGACTGAAGGAATAGACATAAATTTTGCTATTACTATTCCAGCTAGATTAGAGAATGCTAGAGCTAACATTATCATGCCCATAGTTAAACCTCTTAAGCCATTAGGAGATAATAACGTTGCTTGAGAGTTCAGCACTGGACCGATGCAAAGTTCCCCTAAACTCATTATGGATATTCCCACTATGATGTATATATAGCCAACTTGTCCTTCGCTATTAGCATTTAAACAACCCATATACAAGATAAAAAAGCATATAGCCATTGTCAAAATACCAAAACCAAAAGTGGCCGTAATATATTTAGAGTTAAATTTCATCCATGAACTCATCATAGATCCTAATATTATAATAGCTAAAGGATTTATGGCTTGAGAGACAGCGGCAGGTATATTCATTCCCAAAATCTCATTATGTACATTGCGGTGTGTAAATAATGCGATTAATGATCCAAGTTGCATTTCTAAAGCAAAGAAACACATCAAAAATACTATAAGAATCAATAAAACTATTAATTTTTTTCTTTGCTCAGAAGGTAATTTCAGTATTATATAAACAAAAACACTGAAAGAGATTACCCCAATTATAGCGAGTACATTAGCAAATAATTCACTATACATAATCATTTGAGCTACTAAAATAGCAACGATAAGACCACCAGTGAAAAGTATAGTTGGAGTCTTTATTCCAAATAATTTTTGTCTTATTGGATTTAATGGATGGACTTTAATGCTTGTTTTTAAGATATATTCAAAATTAATGAATGTGATTAACCCAATCATCATACCAATTCCCGCTAAGCCAAATCCGTAGTTCCAACCATATAAATGAGCTACGTAGCCACAGGAAAGCGACGCTAAAAATGCTCCTAAATTGATTCCTACATAAAATATTGTAAATCCTCTATTGCGTTCAGAATCATTTTCATTGTAGCATGATCCTAATAAATTGGATATGTTACCTTTAAACATTCCAGTGCCGATAGCTATCAGTGCTAGCCCTAAATAGATAAAATCAGTTTTAAGTTCAACAAATGACATTACAGCATGACCTATGATAATAATAACCCCACCAATTAACACCATGCTGCGAAATCCAACTAACTTATCGGCTAAAAAACCAGCAAGCACTGGGCCGGCATAACCTATTGCAGCAAATAATGAATAGATGGCATAAGCCTTTTCATCCTTGAAACCTAGTTGAGATGTCAGAAATATTACCAGCAAACTTCTCATGCCGTAATAGCTAAATCTCTCCCACATTTCAACAAAGAATAGTATTTTTAAAAAATTTGGTAATCTTTGTATTTTGTTCGATATTTCCATATCAGATATTTCTATATCTGAGGAATCCATAATTTTAGACATATAATTACTCTATAATAAACGTTAATATTCTTTTACTAATTCAAAACATGCTGAAACATATCTTAAAATAGTCGACTAATAAACAGCTAACAAAGATTCAAGACGAAATTTGCCCTACTGAATTAAAAAACTTAAGTAAATAAAATTAATTTTTAAGAAACGAGATAGCGACTACTAGAGCCACCCAACACAAGTAGTTGTAGTGCAATGGAGTAAAAAGCAATGATATGATGAAGAGACGAATGAAGAATTTTTAACGATAGAATTTGAACCCATCGACATAGATCGATTTTTTAAAGCTTCCAACTCCTTTAACATAATGTGTACTCCAAATTAGTTGAGTTAAAGATAACAAAATACTGACATTCATTACCGCTCGGCATTTTATCAGAATGTTTTATTAATGTCAAAGGTAATAATGAATTATAAAAAAGTTCACTATTTTGTCAAAGCTTGATTAATGCTAAATGAAGAACCTAATATGTTATTATATAAAAAAATTACTGAAATTAACAATATTAACAATAGCAAAAGGATAAACCCTAGAATTAAATATAATGAATTAAAATATTGCCATAGTAACATACAAAAAAATGGAGTTGTTGAAGAAATTACCATGCCACCAAGTGAGTGGGAAAGGCTGTACATCCTACCTTTAATATTTGTTGTAAATATAGATTGTATCGCAACCTGCAAAGGTACTGTGTAGAGAGGTGCCAGCCCTATAAGAATTAAGGGGAAATAGATTAGAAAAATTGTATTATATAAGAAAATTTGTACAGTAATGACAACTAATAAACTTAATAATAATGAGGTAATGATTTGTTTTTTAGGAGGAATTTTATCAGCTAAAAATCCAGAGAATAAAGACATAAGAGCATATATTGTTATTGAAACTATATTCATAATCTGTGAGGAGTTTGGGTTGGTAATTAAGGCGATTTTTGCTGTAAAAACTCCCCAAAAAATAATTAAAAAATGATAGATCCCCCCTATAGATCCACTAATCAATAAGGAAACAATAAATTTACTCAACACATTTTTGATAATGCTAGCTAAATCAGAAAATTTAGGAACTTTGGTGCTAGGATTACCTTGATGATTTATGAACTCTTGACTTTCTTGAAAATAATTCCTCATAATTATAATCAATAAGCCAAAAATTCCTCCAATAATAAAATTTACTCGCCATAAATATTTGATTTGCTCACACTCTGAAGAAAAATGATACATTGACGCGGCAAGTAGTGCCCCAACTTGAGTGCAAAATGATACGATACCATTAGCATAATTTCTATGAAATTTTCCAACCTTTTCCACAACATAAATTTTGATTACATCAATCTCTCCAGCCAAACTAATTAAAAAAGCCATACGGCAAAATGTTAAAATGACTGTAGATAATACTCCAATAGTATCAAAATTAGGAATAAATCCTATGAGAATTGTAGAAATAGTTGCTAAAAATACTGATATTTTAACTGAGATTACTCTGCCATATTTATCACTTATATAACCAAAAATAATAGAGCCCAAGGGTCTTACTATTACTGCTACACTAAATATTGCGAAGAATAATAATAGTTGATGGTCGCACGCTTCTTTAGGTAAAAAATTATTAGATAAAATTGAGGCTGAAAGACCAAAAAGAGCATAATCATAGTAACGAACAATTGTTGCAAAAAAAGCAATTAAAAATGCTGGTCTTGTCATGTTGGTTGACCTAATCAAGTTTAGTCAGAATTTTTAGTTAGAGTTTTTTAAGATGAATTAAGGATGATAAATTTTATAACTAAATTACAGACTCTACAATTCAGCTACCAATCAACTAGAAATCTTAAAATATATTTTCTATATCTTTAAGTAAAGTTGAAAACTGAACTTTTTCAAAGCCTTTTCGTGGAATAATAATCATCCCACCGCTACTAGATTGCGATGTTCGTTTCTTACTTAAAAGCATCGCTAGATGTCTAATACGCCTTTTAATTTTATTACGAACAACAGCATTTCCCAGTTTTTTTCCAACTTTCATGCCAAAATACAGTATATTTGGTTTATCGTGCAGGATACTAGTCCAATTCTTTGCTATTACCGCAATAAAGTTCCGACTATAAAGGTTTTTACCAGCCTTACTGACAAGATCGAATTCTTTTTGATTCTTTAGAGATGAGATAGGCACTAAAAACTATGCTGATAATTTCTTTCTGCCTTTTGCACGGCGTTTTCTCAATATTTCTCTACCACCAACAGTAGCCATTCTTGCCCTAAACCCATGCCTTCTTTTTCTTACTAAATTGCTAGGTTGAAATGTACGTTTCATAAATTCACTTCCAAATAATATTATTGTTTATAATTAAATAACGCTAGAATGTCAACTTAAATATCTATAAGCTTCAGGTTATACTATCATTCATCTTAACTTTATCTATTTCGCTAAAATTACCTTAGAGGGGCAATTATTTTGCCATTTTTTGAGTGGTATTTTTATTAAAATTATCCATTTCACCCACAAGTAAAAAATGGAAATTATTAATGATAGAATTAATCGCAGAATCAATAATTTGATATTCATCTTTAGAAAAATTAGCTAAAACATAATCTGATACTTCTTCAGAACCAGCAATAGGTCTACCAGCACCAATTCTAATACGATGATATTCTTTTCCCAAGTGCTGATCCAAAGATTTCAAACCATTATGCCCACCATTTCCGCCACCAAATTTATACTTTATTCGAGCTACTTCTAAATCTATATCATCATGTAACACAAACATATTATGCGTATTAATCTTATAATAAGAGCATATTGTCTGTATAGATTTACCTGATAAGTTCATATAAGTTGTAGGCTTTACCAGTAATAACTTCTTTGTGTCTACCTGTCCTTGAGCAATTTCTGCATCAAACTTACGTTCCTTAGACCAAGAAGTTTTATATAATTCCGATAGGCGATCGATAGCTAAAAAACCAACATTATGCCTAGTCTTTTGGTATTTTTCCCCAACATTACCAAGACCTACGATAAGTATCATAAATATCTGTTAAATTTAGAACTAATTTTGTAAATAATAAATATATTATTTAGTTTTTACTTCTTCAGTTGCAACTTCTTCACCTTCTGCTTTACTCCCCTTACGACCAATCATAGTAGCAATAATAAAATCATTTTTACTATCTAGTTTAACACCTTCAGGAAGCTTTAAAGACTTGGCTTTTAAAGATTGTCCTATAGACATATTATTGACATCAATGGTAATATTTTTAGGTATATTATTGACATCACATAAAAGAGTTAGAGTTCTTTTTATTATATTAAAAAAACCACCTCTTTTAACTCCTAAAGATTTTTCTTTTCCTTCATATACCACAGGAACTTCCATCTTTTGAATTTTTTTGTCCAAATATACAAAATCGACATGTCGAACTATGTCAGTTATAGGATTCAATTCCACCATTTTTGGCAGGACTTTATGTGTTTGCGTTCCTACTGTAATTTGAATAATAGTAGATATAAAACTAGGTTTTCTATAATATTTTGTTATCTCTTTTTCTTCAATAGAAACAGTCAATAACTCCCGACCAGCACCATAAATTATAGCTGGAACCATACCTTTACGACGCAAATCTCTTGCTACTCCTGTACCAAACTTGTCTCGCATTTCTGCTGAGAGTTCTAACACTTCATTCATCTTCTTCTCCAAGAGCTTTTAAACCATGTCATGATAATACTAAACGCTAAATAATTCAAGTACTAATTTTGGTCATTTTTAGTAAAAAGAATTGCGTCTAATTCGTTGATCATTAACTATATTAGAATAATTATGCAACATTGTTATATTTTTCTTGCGTAATATTGCATGATATAAGAATGTATACTAGAAACTTAATTTCAAGAGCAAATATTTTGCTGATAAGGTTATTTAAAAAATTTGTAAAACTTAAGATGAAGAATAAAATATTATATATATTGGTGATTATTGCAATCATCATGTTAATCTATACTACCACATGGTTTTTCGTTATTATTAGTATCTCGAGTAAGATAAATCAGCAATATGCTAATCGCTATATTAGTACTAAATCTATAGGAACAGAACAAGAATATTTTATTAAATTTGATAAAATCACCAGCTATGGCTTCCCATTTAAATTAGCTTTGCAAGTGAAAGGTTGGCGTGAAGAGGGGGCAAGCACTATAATTAAATTAAACTCGCCTATTTATATAGGTTATGATCTAATAAAACAGCTTTGTTTTATTAGTTATTCTGGTGACGCAACTGGTCATTATAAGCCTACTCAACTAGGCTTTGGGGCAAAATTCAACAGCGAAAATTATTCGTTTACAGCAAAAATTCCTTTAAGTATTAAGTTGCTAAAAGTTTTTACAGACAAAAAAGATCCATTTGAGATTATTAATTTTGTTGAAAAATTGGAATTACGATCTAAAGATACTAAGATTATTGATTTATATGATCAAAAAATATTATATGATGAAGAACATACTATTTTATCATTTTCGTTTGAAAAAAATAAATATTATACTGATATCGAAGATTTTAAAAATCATATTCCACAAAAATTACATATCACTTATTCAACAAAGATATTAGAAAGTAACGTTATAAATAGAAAAATTCCCGCAGGTATTTTATTATATAGATTTGCTTGGCCTTTTGCTTTTAGTTTTACAGCTATACTAGACATAAATACCAATAAATTGCTACTAAAGGATTTTGCTAAAGATTGGGAGATAAAAATGATTTCTGCTGAATCTTCTAGTAATATCCATAATTCCTCAACTAGTTTATTATATAAAAATAGGATAGAAGAAGGTATCAACGATACTTATCTTAAGGTCAATTCAAGAATAGATTTGAAATCCGATTTTTCCAACAATATAATAAATACTATACAATATTTGTTACAATATATGACAGGATTGTGGGGTAATTCATCCTTTACCGAAGAGTTGAAATATATTATTGCCAATCAAGATAAATTCCGCCTCTATGAATTAGATAATCGTCAATATATTTTTGATTTAGATGCTAATTTAATCAAAAGAACTAATGGAATAGTTAGAGGGCAGGTAAATAATCTGAGCCTATTTTCTAATAATACTGGGTTTAGTTTATCAAGTGAATGCAAAATCAATTCATTTGGACAATTTGATGCAACAGGCTTAATTATATTTAACAATTATTTAAAAACATTTGATATTATAAGTCGTCATGTATTTAATCTAGGTAAATTTAAAATGTTTTCAATAGATAGTCAAATGGTTTACAAAGACGGTATTAAATCTTTTTTGAAAAATATATCAGATCATCCTGATTCTACGTCAAATGATATAAGTTTTGAATATAAATTAGATTCGAGTAATATAGAAAGAGGTAAAATAGGTACGGTTGAATTTAATAAGATTTTACCTTTATATTATTTGGAATTATATAAAAAAGCTGCCGAAAAAATACGTGTTGGTGATAATGTAATAACAAGAATGCAAGAATTAGTGCCTGATTTCAATGAACAGCAAAAATTATTAAAACAATTAATGATTCAACCTTTTCAAGATATGCAGAGTGATAGTGGCAAAGAACTATACAATACAAATTAGCTATATATTTTTATAAACAAAATTTATCAATAACAAAGACTAAAAATGGATACTATAAAAATAATACATCAAGATCTAGTTACTGAATTTTCCGCTTTAGACAATCTTATTATCTCTAAACTAGACAGTAAAGAAAAGTTGGTCGGATTAATAGGCAAGCATTTAATGGAATCTAGGGGAAAAAGAATTAGACCGTTACTTACCATATTGACTAGTAAAATGTTTGGTTATAATGGCAAAGATGACATTAAGCTCGCTGCAGCGGTAGAATTTATTCATACAGCTACTTTACTCCATGATGATGTGGTAGATGAAAGTAGTATGAGAAGATCCAAGCCTACTGCCAATGTTTTGTGGGGTAGTAAAGCTAGTATTTTAGTCGGAGATTTTTTGTTTAGCCAATCATTTCAGTTGATGGTAGATAGTAACTCTATTAAAGCTATGAAATCTTTATCCAAAGCTTCTGCAATCATATCAGAAGGTGAAGTCGCTCAACTCGTGAAATTAAACCAACGTAGAATTATTGATGAAGCGGAATATAATGAAATTATTATGGCTAAAACTGCGGAATTATTTGGAGTATCTTGTGATGTTGGGGCTATTGTCGCTGGTCAATCTAATGAAATTTGTGAAATTTTGAAAAATTTTGGTAGAAATTTAGGTAAGATTTTTCAAATAATTGATGATTTAGATGATTATTTGGGCAGTACTAGTGATTTAGGCAAAAATATAGGCGATGATTTTTTAGAAGGAAAAATTACCTTACCATTAATTCTTTTGTATCAAAGGCTTGATAATAATGAGCAATTGAAAATCCAAGAAATGGTTATGGCGGACAATAGAACTAAGGGTGATTTTGAATTAATACGAAATTTGATGATCCAACACTCTATTAAACAACAAATATCAGAATATTTAGTAGATTCTAAGCAGGAAGCTATTAATTTGTTAGAGCAAATTACAGTACAAAATATTTGGAAAAATCATTTAATATCTTTACTAGAATTTGTTGTAAAGAGATCTTATTAAATTTATCAGTGCTACCCTGAAAATGATAAAATACCACATATACCCATTTAGTTTGCGTAAGTAATAATGAAAAATATACCAATTAATATTGATAATCTTTCTGAATCAGAAGCAAGAGATTTGCTGACACAATTGTCAATTGAAATAGAAAAGCATAATAAAGCATATTATCAAGAAGATGCTCCATTGATTTCTGATGCAGAATATGATCAATTATTTAATCTCAACCTTTTGCTTGAAAGAAGATTTCCACATTTAATCCTAACAAATAGCCCCTCCATAAAAGTTGGTAGTGAGTCTTCTGAAAAATTTTCTAAAATAACACATATTGCTCCAATGCTTTCTCTTAATAATGCCTTTGATGATAAGGATGTGATGGATTTTATAAATAGAATTAAGAATTTTCTACGTTTGGATGATTTCCCCCCTATTTTTTGCGAGCCTAAAATAGATGGTTTATCTTTTTCCGCTATTTATGAAAATGGAATACTTAAGCTTGCTGCAACAAGAGGTGATGGTTTGATGGGGGAAAATATAACTGAGAATATCAAAACTATTCAAAACTTCCCTCATTCAATAATTTCATCTTTGCCACAACTAGAGATAAGAGGAGAAGTTTATATTGATAAACAAGACTTTTTGTCAATAAATCAAACTCAACAATTATTTGGGAAAGATAAATTTGCTAATCCACGCAATGCTGCTGCTGGATCGTTAAGGCAGCTAGATCCGCTAGTCACGGCGAGCAGACCATTAAAATATTTTGTCTACGCTGTAGGAAGTAGCACAAAGCCAATAGCAGATTCTCAAGATACTTTATTGTGCATGTTGAAAGAGTTGGGTTTTATCGTGAATGATATAAGGAAATTGGCGTATTCTAGTGATGAGATGAAATCTTTTTATGAATATCTTAATTCATGTAGAGAACAATTACCATATGAAATTGATGGAGTTGTGTATAAGTTAAATAATTTTGCTTTGCAACAAAGAATGGGATTTACTGCAAGGAGTCCAAGATTTTCGATAGCTCATAAATTTTCTGCTATAATTGGTCAGACTAAATTAGTTAATATTACCGTACAAGTAGGTAGGACGGGAGTACTAACACCTATTGCCGAGCTGGAGCCAGTATTTATTGGTGGGGTCGTCGTATCAAGAGCGACGTTACACAATTATCAAGAAATTACTAGAAAAGATATTAGGATTCAAGATTTTGTTTTTCTGCAAAGGGCTGGTGACGTTATACCGCAAATTATTTCCGTAGATTTTACTAAGCGTTCCAGTGAAGCAAAGAAGGTAGATATGCCAGTTCTCTGTCCGTCATGTGGTTCTCATTTGCATTATGATCTAACAACAATAATAATCCGTTGTGATAATGGTTTGAATTGTCCTGCTCAAAATTACGAAAGAATATGTCATTTTGTATCTAAAACTGCTTTAAATATAGATGGTTTAGGGAAGAAACAAATAGAATTTTTGCTGGAAAAAGCTTGGATAAAAAATCCAGTAGATATTTTTTATTTACAACAAAAAAACGAAGAAAGTCTGAATAAACTTGAAAATATGGATGGGTGGGGCAGGAAATCAGTACAAAATTTATTTGCCAATATTAGTAGAGCAAAAACTGTTTCTCTTAGTAGATTCATATATTCTTTGGGAATTAGACATATTGGTGAACAGAATGCTAAATTACTAGCACGAAACTTCGATAATTATAGCAATTTTTTGGTAGCTATGGATTTGTTGATAGAAGGTGATAAAGAAATATATCAAAAATTAAATAATTTAGAAGGAATCGGAGATAAAATTTTAGTAGATATTATTAACTTTTTTGATATTAACGATAATATAGAAATTATCCAACAGCTTAGTAAAATTTTAAATATTCAAGATCACGAACAACAAATCAATAAGACTGAATTAACTGGTAAAATTGTGATCTTTACTGGATCTCTACTTACCCTATCAAGAGCTGAGGCAAAATCGCAGGCGGAGAAATTAGGGGCTAAAGTAGGAGCTAGTGTTTCCTCTAGCACTGATTTAGTGATAGCAGGTAGTGATGCTGGCGGTAAATTAAAGAAAGCTATAGAACTGGGAATTCAAATTATTGACGAAGATCAATGGCTTGCGTTAGTGCAGACCAAATAACCTATTCTTAATCTCCCTTTGACTTTCAATATTTTTGCATGAAGATTGCAGGCAAAATCTGCGGAAGGCTTCTTTTCTTTAGAGAACATATTTGATATTTTGCCTAAATTTTATATAACCACCAACATATTAATTCATCAGCTATTTTCATAGTAAATAAATTCATCCAACAAAGCTAGAGAGTTTTAAAAAATGAGAGATATAAAGAATTTATTGGGGAAATTACTATAATTTATTGAATATTTTAAAAATAAGTGGGTCAATTAAGCAATTTTATTCGCAATCAGATTATTATGTGTCAACATTAAATATGCATTAGTTAAACATAATATGTGAAGAACTAAATTTGGTGAATCGTTGCAAAATAAACAATATTGATGCAATTTATGCAAAAGAATAACAATAAATTTTTATGCAAGCTAATTCATTTCAGCTTGCTGGTGCTAGCTACATGTTTTAGTAGCAGTGTTATTGCTTCTTCACAACCTAACGTGATGGCTGGAGAGATGAATTTTCCAGGTAATGGTAGGGTGAATGGTGATATTGGATCTAGTTCTCATCCAATAAGTGCGGTGAATATTAATGGTCAAATTAGTACTATGGTGATATTTGGCGGTAATGTTACTACTGGATTATTGTCCTTTACCAATGGAGGTGGAACTCAAATTGCTGGTACTCTGACTGGAGCTGTTAATTTTGGTAATGTAGGAGGGATATTAGAATTTAATGGTAGCACTATGAATCCTTATATTTTTAGTTCAACTATACAAAATGGTAATAATGGAACTTTAAATATTAGTACTAATCTTACTGCAAATAATATTGATATTGGTTTGATTAAAACCATTAATATAGGTACTCCTAGTCAGCCTCAAACGTTGACCATTGACGCTATGGTTGGCAATATCACTTTGATGTCAGCAACAAATAGCTCAATCAATTTTGCTAATATAAACTCTATATTAGCCTTAATAAATAGTAGTAGCACTACTGATCAAATAATCACTTTGGCAAATGATGTGATTCCAGACGCCAATAATCATGGTATTGTGCAATTTAATTCTGCTCAAAGTGGTAGAACTTTAACCATTGCTGGTAGTACTCAAACTTTTGGTACTAGTCGCAAAAAATTACAGCAAATTATTTTGGTTGGATTGGGGGGTTTTAACATTGAACCTAGTCTTTATACTACAAATATATTATTAAACATCCCTGAGATAACTCTTGATGAGGTAAATAGTAATATTTCCTTTGCTAGCAATACGTTGTGCAAAGCAAATGGTAATATTATAGGTAATATTGATTTTCAAGGTAATGCTGGAACGATTGATTTAAACAATAGTATGATTACTGGTAATGTGGATAGCACTGGTAGTTCCGCAGGGTTCTTGAACTTTGTAGGTACTAGCAAAGTGACTGGTGATGTTGGAGCAATCAATGCTCTAGCGACTATCAATGTTAATGGCATTGCCGTCATCCAAGGAATTACTAACAGCACCATTACTAACTTTGCGAAAATTGATTCATCACTTATGCTAATTGGTAATGCAAATCTAGGAATAGTTACCAGCACTGGTTTAGATAATATGTCTAATATTACCTTTAATAATTCTGGTAATTTAATTGGTGGAACTCTAAACTCTCCAACAATTATTGGTACAATCATCGCTTCAAGTGCTAATAGTGCCGTAACTCTTGGTGGTGCTTGGAATATAACTAATGGTTTGACGCTTGGTAATGCTACTAGCTCAATTATTTTTCTGGCAGGTGCGAATATTACAGGTAATGTACATAGTAGTGCTGGCAACGGTACTTTGATCTTTTCGGATAATGCAACGATCAAAGGTGATGTTGATGCTCCGAATATAATTGTTAAAAAAGGTAAGATTGCTAATCTTGCTGGAACATCTGCAAGAACTTTATCAGTACCTAGTGTTAATATTGGTGGTTCTACATTACCAAGATTATTAACTAGCTTTACCCATAATATATTGGTTAATTCTAATGCAATCAATTGTGAAGATAGTGCAGCTACATTACGTTTTGCTGATGCTACATTACTTAACGCCAAAATTAATGGTGGTAATATACAATTTGATGATGATGTATGGGTAAAACAACCTATTACTGCATCAAATAATATAAATTTTGCTATTGGGAAATATGCGGTACTAGAGAATGATATTGGAGCTAGTAAAATATTGGCACACCAAGCGAACATAGTTTTATTAGGAGATAAGGTAAAAGTTGCTGGTGACATAATAGCAGAAAATTTGACCTTAGATCTTGCTGGTAATCAATTACAACATTCTGGTAATTCAGTGCTGACTGGGGTAGTAACATTGCATACTTTTTATGATACCTCGACTTTGCTTGGTGGTAATATACATATTGCTATTGGTAGTAGAGTTGATTTATCACAAGCAGACAAGATAGTGATAAAACTGACAGCTAGATCCGATATTAACCAAATTCCCAAGAACATGCAGTATGATCTACTCTTATCAGAGGATGGTAATGGTATTATTCCAATTGATGTAAATCACGTCATTTTAGACACTAATGGTGAAGAAAATCGTTTTACAAAATGGAGGGTTAATTCTAGCACTTTAACCCTATATGCACAGGATATTTCTAAAGAAACTTTAAAAGATGAGTTTGCCAATGGAACCGTTCAAGAGAAGCAATTCATTGATCAACTCGTGACTGTAACTAATCCAAGTAGTTCTGCTGGTACATTAAAGAATGATTTAGGTCT